>OKQC01000013.1_pt1 | contig 55721 bp, 58 predicted proteins | sample 1611761 | NCBI WGS metagenome assembly OKQC01 (sample SAMN04436767, study PRJEB24849) | human gut metagenome | biome: human gut; feature: NICU; material: stool | host: Homo sapiens | place: USA: Saint Louis, MO | collected 2011-05-05
TCAGCAAGCGATATACGCAGCGAATTGAGCGGCATAACCTGAATCTGAGGCAGCACCTGGCACGGCTGGGACGGAAGTCGCTGTCGTTCTCAAAATCGGTGGAGCTGCATGACAAAGTCATCGGGCATTATCTGACCATAAAACACTATCAATAAGTTGGAGTCATTACCCAGGAATTCATAGAATTTGTAATCGTTTTTAATACTGGCACTACGGATATCCCACATCATGAAAGAGTTTATCGGGTAGTCTCGCATGATGGAATCAAACAGCAAACATATCTGACTGCTGCTCCAGACGAACTTCCTCTGAATTGCAGGCAGAAGATAGTGGCGTAAATTAATTGAATCTATCGCTTGTTTTATCGTTATTGCTTTTTCATACTGGCCAGCCATCATAAACCTCATATGTTATATTAGCTGGCCTATTTTAATTTATTGCGTGTCGGTAGTACAGTCTTTGCACAAACTAATTTATGCAATGGAAAAGCTGACGGCTCGGTTTGTGTTTTTCATTCGGGTAGACTCGCATTGCGGATGCACAAAGTGATGAAACCTGTCTTGCTATATTTTTACCGAAGTTAACAAGTAGGCCGTGCTTTATTTTTTCACCCTCTGCCCTGATGCTGATGACAAAGCTGAACTGATATACGATTACCTCAATGAGGTCATTGCCAAATGTTATGATGGCGGCGTTGTTTATTTCATATTCATAATCCCTCAGGTCAGTGTTAAGTCTTGCTGTTGCATCTACAAGTGCGTATTCTTTATCGATAATCATAACTTTCTCACTTATCATGTTAATGTGATTTAATCATCACTAATAATATGTTGTGATTTTAATTACGATTATTCGTCTGTTTACTCCCGTAATGCATTATCTGATGAATAATGTTCATGTGGGGTAAGGCTTCCATAAAGTCAGACTGTTCAATCAGCGAAATGAGTGTGTTATCGATCTCAAACGTTGTATCCGGTAATACCTCAACCAGCCTGATTCGGGACAGGGAAATAACGAACACGCCCGATGACGTACATCCGGCAAGAAACCACTCCGCATGGCTGCAAAGCAGACGATAGGGATGAACGGTATGGCTGACGTTTTCGTCGGTTCTGATACGCACCTGGGTCTGGTTAAGTATGGCGAGCGTCAGTCTGCTGAAATCACCAAAGAGCGTGGGTTTCTGGCGCGGCTCCGGGAGCATAATCCGGTAGGGTGAAGGGTGCTCCCCGTCAAGCAGAAGGCTCAGCAGTTTGGCGTCCATCGCGGGTAACAGACGGTCAAGATGCAGCAACCTCGCCAGTATCTTCATATCCCGTTCCGTGCGGCGACGAAAGTAATGCGAAGCGAGCTGATATACGCCGTTGTTCTGTTCAATATCAAGATAGGTGAGGCGGACGTTAAAATCCCGCCGCAGCGTGCGCGTCGTCACCCCAAATTCTTCTGCCAGCGCCCCGATATGCAGCTTTTCACCCTGAAACAAACGGCTCAGGATGATGGAAAGGCGGGTTGCCAGTCTGTCATGTTCGTTTTCTTGTGTTATCAGCGTCATACATCATTTCCGAATTTAGCCGGGAAATAATGCCAGCAGTAGCGGACAGGATTTGTCCGCCCTCTGAAGTTTTTTAAAGTCTGAATACCTTAAATGTAAGTGCTAAACGTCAGTATTCTCAGGTGAATAAAGATGCTTCTGGCGCATGTAGGCAATAAAAATGCAGGATGGTAGCGTCACCCGGTATGCGGGACCGGCTAAATCTATCAGTAGCCAGAGAGAACTGAGCACCCAGCCCACGGGACCGGCAAAAGCGCCCATAGTCCGTGTCAGCATGGCATTTCCTGCAACGGTCAGCCCTCTGCCTAACAGGGCTTTTGCTACGCCATTTGTGACAACAAGCGCCATCTGATAGGCCGCAAATCCGGATGTTTTTATCCCCGCCTGGATTGCCATGGTCAGCAGCTCCGGTGTGGGATTGCTGTAGCCTGTCTGCAATTCTTCCGCCACAGTCTTTAGCTGGTCGGGCGTCATCTTCTCAAGACTTTTCTCCAGAATCTTCATCAGCAGATTCATTTCAATGGTTTCAACACTGGATTTGCTGTTGTAGTTCACCTTCATTTTATCGCAGGCATCGGTAAGAATTTCCCGGTACAGCACCCCTTTACCCCAGCGGAGCAGCGTGGCAAAGCTGTTCGCCCCAAACGTCTGAACCTCGGCGGCAATGGCATCCCAGTAGCGCGGGTGGTTGGGCTTGTGTTTTTTATACTGAGGATCATAGGTCAGCGTTTCCGTGATGCGTGCCAGTCCGTCTTTCGGATCGTAGATAAGCACTGAAACCAGTAAATCCAGATCGTCACGATGACAGTGGCGCAGAAACTCAAGGTCGGGGTCGTGTCGGTAGGTAGCCATATTTCACCTCATTGCAGATATTGGACCTGACAGTTTAAGGAAGCCCCCGGACAGGGTTTGTCCGCCTGAAAAACAAAAAAGTAAAAAAAAACCTGCCCGAAAGCAGGTTTCTGTTCACCGGATGGAGGTATAACGCGTCGGGATTACTTTCCGCGCCATTCCTTTTCCACTTTATCCGCAAAGGCATCGCACTGCCGGGCATATTCCGGGTTATAGAGCAGCTCCGACTGCGAAAGCTGCATGGCGGTCATGCTGCCGTTACGGGCATTTGATTCGAGCCAGGTTCTGCCATAGGTTTTGTTCATCACCTGAAGTACCCGGTTGAATACCGGTCCGTTGAAGCGGGCATTGAGATTAACGCCTTTTACCTGAAGGCCGCTGTCACTGGTCTGGGTCAGGCGGGTGGAGTACATCGCGCAGAAGGTCGAGTTGGTTATCATCTGAGCGTCAGCCTGCTCGTCGGCGAACGCGCTGTGGCTGAAGGCGGAAAGCAGAATTGTGGCGGTTAACAGTTTTAAAATTTTCATCATGTTCCCTTATGGATTGAAAAGCGGAGACAGCCTGCCATACGGAGCGGTCAGGAGATGACCGGCAGATAAAAAAGTCAGGGTTTCAGCGAGGGAGCCAGTCGCCAGCGGTGAGGTCCAGCAGATTCCAGCACAAAGGCCAGTTGAGCGAGGTCCCGTCTTGCGGTCCGGGGAGATACGTCAAACTGCCGGATGATGTAGCGAACAGATATTGTCTGACCGTAAAACAGCACCATGGTCAGCCGGATAAGCCGTTCTCCCTGTCCGGTGGCACGTTGCCTGCAACGGCTGGCTTTCATCGTTGCCATACGCGCCATCGGTCCCCTTTCTGAAAAGAATCGAGATGTCTGGCAAGCCAGATATCAGGGCACGAATCGCCGGTAACGCAGCGGGCAGTGAACCGGTGGCAGTTAAAGTCGAGCAGGCTGTAGGGATAGCGCTGACCCACTGCCGCCTTTGCCCGTTCAGCGGCCCGCGCACAACCCTGAGGCGTCAAACCCATACAGTCGGTATACACCGAGATAGCGGAGTTCCAGCCATCGAGCCGGTCAAGAAAACCTTTAGCCTTACTTTTGATAACGGTTCCATCGCCATCAAGATGAACAATATCGCCGTTACCCACATAGATACCGCTGTGTGCGGCAAGGCCAAAAAGCAGTTCGCACTGCACGATACCGCCGTAAGCCGGTTCATCGACGCAGGACAGAATGCAGTTATCGATAAATGAATCCACGAAGTTAAGCAGCAGAAGCCGGTACATAACATTCAGTTCCTTACTATGGGGGAGAGGGGGGATGCGGGGGAAACGTAGTGAACACTCAGCTTTCCCACAACGTACGGACCGTGAAAACCCCCATATCGTGGTAAGCCATAAAGTTACTTTCCCATAGCGACCAGAACTCACGGGCGTCGACATGAGAGATATCGCCACAACGGGAAAGCCACGTGTATTGTTGCGTCCAGCTCACATCGACATCTTTTTCAAGCTCAGGCCATGGATGTCCTGCATAGTGAAAATCGGTGACGTAATCGAGCTGCCAGTCTTCTCCGGCAGGGATGAGGCGTATTTCGACCGGATGCCAGCCGCCCTTTTCCGGTGAGTATTCAGGGTCACGGAAGTTAATGGTTAATCCGGTGATGGGGTGACGATGAGGCGGTTTTTGCGCAACGATACCCAGAAGCAGTTGAGTGAACGACCGGGAGAGTGGCAGCACATAGCCGCCCTGCAATATAGCGGGTGATGACATAGTGAATTTCCTTTTTAAGGGGTATGGAACACAGAAAAAGCGGGGGATTAGTCCTGGCTGATTGCGGCAAGCTGCGTCAGACGGTGCTGCCAGTCGGCGTAGCAGCGGTGCATAAAGAGTCTGCTGCTGTCCGCTTCGATAAGGCAGATATCCGGACTTCTGAGCACAGCAGCAAGAAAACCTGCGTTATTGGTGCTGCCCTGACCAAACAGTGGGCGAAATACACGGGATGGAAAGCTGTCCTGCTGCTGTTCCAGAATGGCGTGAATCGCATCAAGCGCTACCCATTCACGGGAGAACAGGCCTCCTTCGCCATTGGCGGTTAAGCGCAGGGCAAGGCTTCCGGTTTCACCCTCTTTACCCAGCTCATACGTCAGCAGTCCCTTGCTATGGGGGCTGATTTTCTCTGCTTCCCCGCTGTAGAACACGGTATAGCTTTCGATGACGGCGGCTTCGGTAGCGATTTTTTTCTTACTCATGGTTCAGCGCCTCAATCAGGTTCTGGAGTTGAGTGATAACGGTTGTGTCCGGGAATACCAGATAGATACCCTGTCCGTTATCACAGACGATACCGAGAAGCAGATACCAGCCATCATCAAGTGCGGTGACGTATTCCGGGTTAGCCAGTGCAACTGCCAGCAGCGGGTCTTCGGGCAGCGTGTCATCATGGTTGAGATGCCAGAGCAGGGTTTCCGTTTCGTTCCAGAAGGCGGTAAACAGGTCGATATCATCGACGGGGCCAAGGATTTCATTGCTGAGGGCTTCCAGCGCGGAGGCGGGCAGGTTGAGAAGGGGAAGACTGGTGGGTGTCGTGAGCTTGAACATGATTATCTCCATAATGAATTGATTTACATGGAAATAATATGTGCATAAAAAGAGGTTTTTTACGTTCATAGTCGTTGGGGTTGGTGAGCTTTGTGAATGTACAAAATCAAAGCACCCGCAGGTGTAAAATGTGATGATTGTCACAATAATAAAAATTAATGGAGTGTGGTTTTGATTGTTGAAAGGTTGATTTACCCTTAAGTTGGGCTGCATATTGTCAAAATCATCACTTTAATCTATTGATTTAAATAGCATTAATTTTAAATGCCTTATTGGGTTGTTTTTTAGTCGAAAATCGGTGGGGTCTATTACCATTTTCTTATTTCAGGGCCTCAAAAGTTGACTTACTTTGGGCGATGCATCCGGAACACAATTTTTTTATAGGGTTTAACGCTATTTTCCCTTTTCCCTGAGCAGGAGTACTCCTGATGAATCATCATGGTCTTTCTGACTTGAGTATTAAATGTCAATGGGCATGTAAGAGCTGATTTTTCATGGGCTTGAAAGTGATGCCACGAATAAATAAGCTTATCCCATTGTTGGCCGACATATTAAATTACTCATTATCATCTGAATTTTCAGAGGACCATGTACATATTATGAAAGTTAATTACCCTTTAAATAAAATAACGCAAGTGCTGGATGAAAAGAGCATCACAGCTGCTCATAAAAATTCCTTCAATGTAGATGTGGAAGCTCAGGGGTATTCCGACTCTGGAGTATCTGATGTTGTAGAATATCCAGGGGTTGCACCTAAAAATACTGGAGGTGTTTTTACTAAAGCCCTTTTTGATGAATATAAAATCCGTGCAGTACAAGCTGCACAAACAATCGAGACCAGCGATAAGAAGTTAACCGGACTTAAGGCAATATTCTATCCATCAGGTCGCATTAAATTTATTGTCCGCAAAAGTATTCGCGGAAAGAATATCTACGTTGCCGTAGGAGGCTACCCGGAAATTTCAATTAAAGATGCAAGGGAGCATGCCTTTAAAATAATTCAGGAGCTCAAGACCGCCGTTGAGGCTTACGGTGAGCGTTTTCTTACTCACAGTAAAATGACGTTTAATGAGCTTGTGGATGAGTATGAGAAAAGCGTACTCAGCACGGGCGTTAAGCGTTCAGCTAACACCGACCTTTCTAAGATCCGTAAATACCTGCGCCCTCTTCTCGGTGACAAAAAGCTGGCAGGTATGACGGAGGCAGATATTCTGAGCTATCTGCATAATCTCGATCTCAAGCCTGCCACCCGCAACCGCCATCTGGCGCTCATTAAAGCGGTGTTTACCTGGGCTATACGCATGGGATACATCAGCCGCTCTCCGGCGCTTTATATCAAAGCGCTGCCTGAAGTGACGTCAGATCGCCGTGCCATGGATGACTCCCAGCTTCAGCGCTGGATGGACGTCTGTGAGCGCTGGCGTAATGGTAAACCCGATCATGAAGCCCTTGCTCTTCTCATGTTCCTTGCCCTGACGGGGCTGCGTCTGGGGGAAACCCGTCACCTTCGTCTTGAAGATGTGGACTGGAGCCGCAAGGTTATCACCCTTCGCCATACCAAAAACGGCAAACTACGCCGTGTACCGGTATGTGATAAGGCTTTCGTTCTTCTGACAGAACAGCGTCAGCATCTGGGTGATGAAGGCTGGGTATTTCCGGGCAAGGGAACCGACAATCCGGTTGCTGAGCCGCGTCGCCTGCAAAAACGACTTTGTGAGGCTGCGGGTATTCCACCGTTCACCATCCATGAGATGCGTCATACCTTTGCGACAAAGCTCATTGAGAGCGGGGCCGACATTCACACCGTCAAAGACTTATTGGGTCACAGCACTATCAAAGTAACGGAGCTTTACTTGCACGCTTCCCCGGCGCGTTACCACGAAGTCGTTAACCGGGCGATGGGGTAACAACCTTCACTCAACGGTATGGTTTTTAACTATGGTTCTGATGCACCCGTTTTCTGACGGTGGCGTAATTTGATGGTAATACACATGAATAAAAAAGTGACAACTAATGTTCCTAAGGTTTCCGGGATTAAGCGTATTCGCGCTTTTGCTGACCGCGATAAAAATTTCAACAAAATGTCGGAAGCAATTATCAGGCGTGCTGAAAACACTGAGGTCGGTGAAGATGATATCGCTTCACTCGGTATTGGTGATGGGCTGCCACGGCATTATGTGAATACGGCTAATGGCCTTTTCTACATCGGTGGACAGAAACCTGTGCAGGTTTGCACCACGCCAGTTGTGCCTGTCGCCCTGTTTTGTGGAAAAGATAAGGAGTCCGGTCTTGGGATCAGCCTGATGACCGGTAACGGGCTGGGTAAGTATGTTAAGGCCCTGGTACGCTTTGAGGATATTGTTCAGAGCGGTGCTCAGGTAGTAGGCAAACTGGCAGATCGTGGATTTTGTGTTGGCTCCTCTCCACAGCAGTTTGCCCTTTTTGACCGTTTTCTTCAGCGCTGCCGGAGTTTACCGCTGCCTGTCTATCTGATGGCAGATGCGATGGGATTCGTTTCGGAGGATATGGCCTTTTTACATGGTTATGAGCCCGTTGTGACCTCTCTGACCGGGTTTGATTATCTGCTGCCGGGATTCCGCGTGCGTCCCGGACTGCACAAAGGTGGGGCTCTGGAGGAGTGGATTAACCTCATCCGGGAAAATGTCCATGGCTGGGCGCAGACCTTTGCGCTGAGTGCGTCCTTTGCTTCGATGCTTCTGGTTCCTGCCGGTATGGATGTGGGCATGTTTCATTTTCACGGCGTATCCACCACCGGTAAAACGCTTCTCCTGATGCTGGCTGCATCAGTCCATGGTGATGGCAGCGAGCCGGGTAGTGGGGGGAATGTAAATATTATTCGCTGGAATACCACGCCTAACGCGATGGAGCGCCTTCTCGCTGACTATTCCGGTCTGGTCGCCTGCGTCGATGAACTGGGTGCGAGTAATCATAAGCAACTTTCCTCACTGCTTTACAACATTACGTCAGGTACGGCAAAAGAGCGCCTGAACCGTGGCCTGACGGCAGATGAGCCGTTTAAATGGCGCATGTTTATTCTCTCCACCGGTGAGATGTCAATCTCCGAAAAGCTGGCTGAACAGAAAGCCGTGTTACAGGGAGGGCAGGAGCACAGGGCCATCAGTATGGAACTGTTGCCTGAGGATGCTCAAAAACCGGATGAACCGGTATCAGAAACACGTGCCCGTGCAGATGCACTGAAGACTGGGCTGGCAGAGGCTTATGGTCATGCCGGGCCTGCATTTATCGGCAAACTGTTATCCGGGAAAAATACGGCTGGCGGTCTTCGCACCTACGCAGAGTTTTCATCCTGGCTCCAGGAACAGACAGATGATTGCTGTAACGCACTGGAAGAGGCCCTGAGGGATGAGGGGCGTGATATTACCCGCGTTCAGCGGCGCGGACTGAAAAGATTTGCGCTGGTATGGCTGGCAGGAGAGAAGGCGCTGAAATATGGCCTTTTACCTTTCGAAAGCGATGCGGTGGCTGAATCCGTTATGTCCGCTGCACGACGCTGGCTGGATGATAACCAGAATCAGTATAACCCGGTGCGTAACATGCTGGAGGAGCTTCAGCTGACGCTGGTGACAAAAAGCAGCAGGCACTTTATCACCCTGCGTGACGAACATGCCCGATGCCCGGGAGATATGTGGGGATTCGTCCATTACAAAACCGGCGACTTCCTGATTTATGAATCGGTGTTTGAAAAGCTCTGTTCTGAAAAGGGACTTAAGACCGTTGATGTGGCCAGACCGTTAGAGCATTCCGGTTATCTGCTTGGCGAAAGTGCCGGACACTATAAAAAAAGAGCGCTGAAGACGATGGCGCAGTCTTACTACCAGGTCAAAAAAGCGTTTCTGAAATGCAATGTGATGACCGAATTTTAACCCTGAATAAAACCATTTTGACTGAATAACAACGAATAGAAGGTGATGTATGATTTTTGAATCAGACCAGTACTATGACGGTTTTCCTCACGCTATCAGCAGCGAAAATGAAGAAAAAACCTCATTCAATGATTACGCTCTGGTTAACACACTGGCGGAGTGCCTGTATCACGACATTTCTCGTGAAATCTTCGATGGCAGTGAGCCGGCGCTCCGGGCCGTCATTGCCAACGGTCAGATTAAATTCCTGGCTCGTTATACGCTTAGAGGGGCCTGCTATTATGAACCCCTCGGCAGGTTCCCTCGTATGTCTATTAAAGACGCGCGCGAGTGTGCTCGTGAACTCTATAACAGATATGATGATAACCGGGTGCCGGATGAAGAATATGGGGCCATCCCGTTCTGACTGATGGCTGAACAGTAAAAAAAAAGCAGGGGCACTTGCCTCTGCTTTTCTGTTATCACAAGGACGGTAGCTGAGCCGTTATCCTTTCCGCCAGTAACTGACTGGTGTTCTGTAAGCGCTGAGGATGAAGATGCGCATACCGTTGTGAAGACTGACTGCTGCGGTGCCCCAGTTGAGCCTGAACGTCATACAGTGTTCCGCCGTAGGACACGATGAGGGCGGCAACCGAATGGCGGCAGGTATGAATACACACTTCTTTGTCGAAAATTCCCGCCCGACGCACGACACGCTGAAAGGCTTTAACCGGGTTACTCAGCGGCATTCCTTGTTTTTTACCTATAAACAACCACGGATTTCCCCGCTGTGTTGGCAGTGTTCTGATTACGTCCATCGCCAGTGAATTAAGATGAACAATCCGTCCATAGCCATTCTTGGTTTCAGGAAGCCATAGGGTGCGTTTAACCGGGTCAACATGCTCCCACTTAGCCAGACGCAGCTCATCACGACGAAGGCCGGTCAGTAACAGCAGTTTGACATAGCGGGCAGCTACAGGGCTGGTATCGTTATCGGCGGAGAGAAAAATACGACGAATTTCGTCCTCGGTAAAATAACGCTGTCGGGCGTTGTTCTCCCTGAGTAGCTGTACCACCCTTGCCGGATGAACAGAGGTCATGCTTTGCCTTCCGGCCCATGTAAAGACGGCTTTTATGAGTACGATGACACGGTTACAGGTAGCCGCTGACAGGGAAGTACTTAACGTCTGCTGAAGGCGCAGAATGCTCGCTGGTGTGATATCGCTCAGCAGCCTCTGACCAATGGCGGGACGGATATGATCGCGGTAGCGCTGTACATCCTTTCCCCAACTGCGTTTAGCGGATTTTGCCCATGGCAGATAATGCTGGTTAAAGAGTTCATCAAATGTCATCTCTTGTCTCTTGTTTTCGCGTTCCTGCTTAGGGTCAGTTCCGGTGGCAAGTGAGCGTTTATGTTCCATGGCAATCTTACGGGCTAAGGTGACATCCACCTCAGGCCAGCGACCAATAGCGATGGCACGTTTTCTTCCATGGTAGAGGTAGCGGAGCAAAAACTTTTTACGTCCTTCTCCTTTGCTGACCAGACATTTCAGGCCAGAAATCTCGGTGTCGCTGTATTCGGCATCGGTGCTGCGTGAATCTGATGTGTTAGGGGGCAGGGATTTAATGAGCTGGTTAGTAAAACGGAAGCGTTTCGGACTGGACATATTACCTCCTGTGACTGGTGTAAAGAACGTCAGGGTTGACCCATCCCCGGCACGGCGCTTTTTATGGTTGAGTTGATTTTCTGGTGTGGCTAAGGGAATGCTGGTGCCACATGGTATGAATTAAGACGGGAAATGCAGAAAGAACAGGCTTTACGGTCTGATTCTGGTCTTAAGGGGAAAGATTGCCGTTGGGGAAGAGTTCACAGAAATAATATGTGTTTAAGTCGGATACAATTACATGTCATCAGGGCAAGAACAGTTGAATATTCACAGATTCATCTCATTGGAATATGCGCAAGTCAAACTCGAAAAGTGGCGCAGGAATATAATCATGAGAGAACGCACTCACCATAAAATGACATGACTCCGGCTGAATTTATCCGGAGACTGAAAAAAGGCGAATATCTCTGATTTAGCACTTAATTGATTTTGGGACGGAATCAGAGCCTTTCAAATGCAATAATATTATCCAGATAGTTTCCGGCATTAATGGCATTCATGACTTCAGTGCTGTCGTAATAAAAGCCATTAATTAGAAACTCGACACAAAAAGCTCCATCTACCTTTAGCTTATCAATCTTTTCCTGAAAATCCTTTTGTATATAACTTAAAACTGGTGCGTTTAATGCATAATTAACAAAGTTCACAAAAGTAAAACGTTTTAATGTAACTTCCTGTTCATCAAAAAATTGCCGCTTATTAATCCATGTCACTAAATTGCTATCTAAAAATGCATCTTTGTCAGACGCTTTAGGATTCTCAATCTTAAGCAACAATGCACCGTTCTTTGTAGGTACGTGAATTTTAAACTCTTTTCTCTCACATTCCCGCTCAGGAGGTCTTGTTATATATGAACGAACTGTTAGTTCTAAGCTCACCAGACCAGTCAAAATTTCCTCAAGCGCATCGGTAAGAGTCTGACACCCTAAACGTTGCACTACTCTTTCTAAACAATGTCGGGATATATTGACTACTGAGTGGAATGACTTCTCCTTCGAATGCAAATCAAAAATACATATTACGAGTGAGCCAGGGATAGTCCCAGCATCGTCTAAAGCAACAAAAACATTAACCATACTTTTTTTTTTGCTTATGAATCTCATATAAAAGTTTTGATTCTGATTCTTGACATTTTTTCAAGTATTTTTTACTCAACCCAACACAATCGGAGTCATGAACTTTACTTAAAATTCCATAGGAATTGGAATGTATTGCAGGAACATAGCGATGAAAGAAAGGGAAGTGCATTTGTTTTATTTTTTTTAAAATCGCTTCTTCACGTAAGTCACGTGTTTTGAAGTTCTTAAGCTCCCGAGTAATAACATCAATAGTTTTCATTAATTCAGATGCATTGCCTTTCCAGTTCCGCAAATCTCTTTTCACAATGCCTTTTGCTAAAGTTTCATCAATGTAATGCATTATAAAATCCCAGAAGATGACTGCAATTTGAAACTATATCAAAAAAATTCTACCTTTGCATCACAAGGTATCAAATATTGATAATGCTCAGTAAATTTCGTTTTAGTAAGAATAAAGCATGAGAATCATCAAACTAAATAGTGTCTAATACTAGATGAATGCCATTTCAGTGAAGTGTTGCAAAACTAGTGAGCCGTTTATCTTGAGCCCGTGAGTACCTATGTCTTAAAATAGTAGTGTGACCTGCTCCCCGTTGATTAATACATCGCGATTTTAGTAATGTCTTCATTATGAACCTGACCCCTGTTATTCCTGATTATGATTGAAGCATATTCGGTGTCAGAATCAATCATTCCGGTATTCTGTTTCTGAATGGGGCAGGATTTTGGGTCTGGGTCAATTGAAACTCAAATACCCAAATGAATCCCTGATTAGATAGAATAAAGCCCCAGTTGGGGCTTATCTTAATATAGGCTAGAGTAATCTTAAGGTTCTAACCAATCTCGATCGGGGCGTGCTAGTTGCCGAGCGTTGTTATAGGCCATATCTAGGGTCAAGCAAGTGGATGCTCTGTAGAATCCAGAAAAACGTTCTACTACCAATGCCAGGTCAGCTTTTGAAGCATCTTGTAAAGCCAGAGGAAGTAATAACTGCATAGTGCCTTGATAGTATTGGGGGATTGCAGTTTTGTAATTTCTTTTTGCTCGTTCTTTAGCTGAATCGATTGCACCATTAACGACATTTTGCAGTAAGAAATCACTCATGGACTGCATATTTTTCGGGAATCTGCTTTTATTGTCAGAAATAATGTGGTCAACATTCACTCTCAGATCGAGACGAGTATCGTAGACAAGAACCGAGGGGTCATCAAAGTAATGTGCCATTTCAGGAATGGCTGCAAATTTATTCAGATAGCCCTCCCCTTTTCGACTGAATCGGGAAAAATGCCAATAAGTTTTATGATCTTCAAGCTTATTTTTTTCAAAAAGAATGAATAGAGGCTCTTGCTTTTCTGTAATCAATCCCGTATTCCAGCACGCGAAGTTCTCATCAGCTGTGATTGCAATCTTTTTTTCCTCTGCAATTCTCTGATAAGTATAAAGCAAGTAATTTTTAAGTATTGGGAATTTAAACGTATCGGTTGTGTTTTTATATCCCCAGTCTTCTGGCTCCGCTAAATTTCTCAGTTCTTCAATGCAATCTTGGAACTTTGGCATTAAAGCAAAGTCATAGAACGAGTTTGGAAATTCATAAGCACTATTTTTAATCATAAATCCCTCTGTTAAATACTTATATGACTCGATGTCGAGTCAACGCGCAAGCATACGACTCCAAAATAGATCAATGAGCGTTCAAAGAAAATAGGTCGATTGCAAATTTCTAGATATCGCAACGTAATGACCAAAACTCCCGATTGATGGGCAAAATTTGAATAGCTACTTTTGCGCCAAAAGTGTGAACCGCTCCTCGTTGATTAAGACACCTCAATGTTAGCCATGCTGTTGTTGGAGTAGTGAACTTCCGCTCCTCGCTCACAGCGGACACTCAGGTTAAACAGTCCAGTACGTTTAGCTTACGGATAAATCATTTTATGATGGCGTGGAGAACGGGTGATTCTGAAAACGGTAAGAAGTGAAAGGGCAAGAAGAGCTTGTTGCTGGTGGTCGGACTGGTGAAGATCCCCATGTGAATGGTGGAGGGGATATGCTGCCAGGTTTCCCCGTTTGCTATTGGGGATTTACCCACCTTATTCCCCGCGACAAAATCACGTTAAGACCAGCGGATTAAGGCGAAATGATAATTCCCCCGTTTCCCCCGTGTTTTCTACTTTATCATGTATGATCTTAGAGAAAGGAACCGTAGAAAGACCGTAGCTGTGAGGTAAGGAAAGGCACACCAGAGGGTGTTGAGGTGTCTAAAAGTAACGAACATCTGCGAAAATGGCGAGAAATCCAGCAAACAAATAACGTGTTGCAACGACCAGAAATCTACCGTAGCCAGAAAAGGAAAAAGCCCCGCTTTGCAGCGAGGCCTTATGAATATTGGTGCCCGGACTCGGAATCGAACCAAGGACACGGGGATTTTCAATCCCCTGCTCTACCGACTGAGCTATCCGGGCAACGGGGCGCATTAAACCCGATCCTCCCTCCGACGTCAACGAAATTTGTTGTTTTCGTTGCAGACTGCACACTCTCTCACCATTTCGTCGCAAACTTAAGCGAAAAAGTGCGTCCAGAGCGCGGAAAGCGGCATCGCGAGCAGCAGGGCAGGGAGCATGTTCACCACTGCAAACATCTTGATGCCACAGATGCGCAGCCCTGTCGCCAGCAGCAGCAGGCCGCCGACGGCGGTAAAGTCCGCCATCATCGCAGGCGTCGTCAGCGGCAAGATCAGCGTGGCGCAGGTGGCCAGCGCCAGCTGAATAAGCAACATCGGTACGCAAATCGCGGCGACGGCGATGCCGAGAGTGGTGGCAAAGATGGTGGCAGTAAAGAAATCCAGAAACGCTTTCGCAATCAGTATGCTGGGATCGCCGGTCATCCCTTCCTGCATCGAACCGAATATCCCCGTGCCGCTGGCGCAGAACAGAATAATGATCGCAACGTAGTTCTGAATAAACGACTCGTGCGTGCCGTGCTTTGCCTTGCCCGGTCGGGCAATCAGATTTTTGGCTTTGCCTACCGCGTGATTAATGCCTTTTTCCAGATAGCAAAACTCGCCGATCAGCGCGCCGAGCAGTGTCGCCAGTACCATCACCGGCAGGTTGGCGCATTTCACCACTAAAAGGATACCAATCCCTAACGACGCCAGGCCAAAAATGGAGGGCATGGAGACGCGAATACGCTCCGGCAACCGCTGGCTTAATACTGCCCCAAGTACACCGCCCAGCAATACGGCTCCCGCATTGATAAAGGGTCCAATCACCACGTTTAACTCCTGTTATTTAAGCACTGGCATTGCATGATTATGGCACGTCCGTCCCTGATTATGCTTAGCTTTGGGAGGCGTAACGCATACTGATTCCTTCTTGCACCTGAAAATAAAAGGTGACATGATTGCGCGAATTTTCTCCTTCCTGTCTCACCGTTCGGTGAGGGTATTTGCGCTTATGAAAACCATGAAAATTGCCGTCAGCCGTGAGCTGGTATCCAAAGTTTCTACGCATCGCGAAAAGGTTATGCTGGATAACACCGATTTCACCGATGTGGCGGCAGTCGTCATTACGGTTGTTGAAAGCTACAGCGGCATTCTTGCGTTGCTGAAGCGTACGGGCTTTCAGCTACCGGTATTTATGTTCTCAACAGAGCCAGGAGAGGTGCCAGAGGGTGTCACGGCGATCATCTCGGGTAAAGCACAAGAATTGCTGGAACTGGAATCTGCCGCCTGCCGGTATGAAGAGAACCTGCTGCCACCCTTTTTTGACACCCTGAGCCAGTATGTGGCGATGGGAAACAGCACCTTTGCCTGTCCGGGTCACCAGCACGGCGCCTTTTTCAAAAAACATCCCGCCGGGCGGCAGTTTTACGACTTCTTCGGTGAAAACGTGTTTCGTGCCGATATGTGCAATGCCGACGTGAAGCTCGGTGATTTGCTGATCCACGAAGGTTCTGCCAAGCACGCGCAAAAGTTCGCGGCGAAAGTGTTCAACGCGGATAAAACCTACTTCGTGCTGAACGGCACGTCGGCGGCCAATAAAGTGGTGGCCAATGCGCTGCTGACCCGTGGCGATCTGGTGCTGTTCGATCGTAACAACCATAAGTCCAACCATCATGGGGCGCTGATCCAGGCCGGGGCAACGCCTGTCTATCTTGAGGCAGCCCGTAATCCGTTTGGTTTTATCGGCGGGATCGATGAACACTGCTTTGATGAGGCCTGGCTGCGGGAACTGATCCGTGACGTCGCGCCGCAGAAAGCCGCCGAGGCGCGCCCGTTCCGTCTGGCGATCATTCAGCTCGGCACCTACGACGGCACGATCTACAACGCCCGTCAGGTGATCGACAAGATCGGTCACCTTTGCGACTACATCCTCTTTGACTCCGCCTGGGTCGGCTACGAGCAATTTATCCCGATGATGGCGGAAACGTCTCCGCTTCTGCTGGAACTGAACGAGAACGATCCGGGAATTTTCGTGACCCAGTCGGTCCACAAACAGCAGGCCGGGTTCTCGCAAACCTCACAGATCCATAAAAAGGATAACCATATTCGCGGTCAATCGCGCTTCTGCCCGCACAAGCGGCTGAACAATGCGTTCATGCTGCATGCCTCCACCAGCCCGTTTTACCCGCTGTTTGCGGCGCTGGACGTGAACGCCAAGATCCACGAGGGTGAGAGCGGACGCAGGTTGTGGGCTGAATGCGTCGAGCTGGGCATTGAAGCGCGCAAGGCCATCATCGCCAACTGCAATATGATCAAACCCTTTATCCCACCGGTGGTGGCGGGTCGGCCATGGCAGGATCACCCCACGCAGGCTATCGCCAGCGAGCGTCGCTTCTTTAGTTTTGAACCGGGTGCAAAATGGCACGGTTTTGAAGGCTATGCCCGCGAGCAGTATTTCGTCGATCCGTGCAAGCTGCTGCTGACCACGCCGGGCATTGATGCGGAAACAGGGCACTATACCGATTTCGGCATTCCGGCGACCATTCTCGCCCACTACCTGCGCGAAAACGGCATTGTGCCGGAGAAGTGCGATCTCAACTCCATCCTGTTCCTGCTGACGCCAGCCGAGAGCGCGGAGAAGCTAATGCAGCTGGTGGCGATGCTGGGGCAGTTTGAACAGCATATTGAAGACGATACGCCGCTCGTGGATGTGCTGCCGACCATCTATCAGAAATACCCGGTGCGTTACCGCGACTATACGATCCGTCAGCTGTGCCAGGAGATGCACGATCTCTACGTCAGCTTTAACGTGAAGGATTTACAGAAGGCGATGTTCCGCCAGGAGAGCCTGCCTGCCGTGGTGATGAACCCGCAGGATGCCAACCAGGAGTACATTCGCGGGAACGTCGAACTGGTGCGTATTCGTGACGCCGAAGGACGCATTGCCGCCGAAGGTGCGCTGCCATACCCGCCGGGCGTGCTGTGCGTGGTACCGGGGGAAGTCTGGGGTGGAGCAGTACAGCGCTACTTCCTGGCGCTGGAAGAGGGCATTAATATGCTGCCGGGTTTCTCGCCAGAGTTGCAGGGCGTTTACAGCGAGAAGGATGCCGACGGGATCAAGCGACTGTATGGGTACGTGTTAAAGTAGGGCCCCTCACCCTAACCCTCTCCCCAAAGGGGAGAGGGGATTGCACGGAGCCGTCTTTTCACCCTCGCCCCTTTGGGGAGAGGGCCGGGGTGAGGGGAGTTAAGTCGCACTACGCCGGTACATCCTTCTCGGATGCCCAATCTTCCCGTACAGCATCTCCACCGTCAGAAAACCCACCTCCACGCAGTGTTCCAGATAGCGCCGGGTGGTGGTTTTACTCAGGCCCGTCTCGCTCACCACCTCATCCACCGTAAAGCAGTGCGCCGCCTTGTTGTTAAACAACGTTTGCACCCGCGCCAGCGTGTTCTCCTCTATCCCTTTGCTGCCGTAGTCCAGTCGATAATTTTTCGCCTGTAGCTGATAGAGTGAATCCACGTTCTGCTGGTCGACAATCTTCCAGACGCGCTGCTGTTCGGCAAACTGCACAAAACGTTCCAGCGACTGGCTCAGGCGCTTCCAGGAAACCGGCTTGAGGATGTAGTCGAACGCGCCGTTACGAATGGCCTGGCTACAGGTGTCCATATCGCTGGCGGCGGTGATGAAAATCACCGAGCAGTTGGCGCGGGTGAGCATCGGGTTGCTGATAAGGGTGATGCCTTTGCCGTCCGGCAGATAGTTATCCAGCAGCATCAGCTTCGGCTGTTTGCTCTCCAGTTGTACCTGCGCGTCGGCCAGTGACGCGGCAATCCCCACCAGCCTCAGGCGCGGATGTTTACCGATAAGCTCCGCGTGCAGTTGCGCCAGTTCGTTCTCGTCTTCAACAATCAGTACGTCGATAAGTTCATGTTGCATAGTCGGTATCTTCCAGTTCCTGTACGGGGTGCCGGACCGTTCCCGTGGCGGGAATAAACAGTGAGAAAATGGCACCGCGTGGGGTGTTATCGGCAACTTCAATTGCACCGCCAGCCTGCGTGACGTAGCTTTCAATCAGATACAGGCCAATACCGTGATCGCCGCGCGTTTTGGTAGTGATGCCGCGCTCAAAGATCCGGTCGCGGATCTCCGGTGTGATGCCGACGCCCTGGTCGGCGACTTCAATAATCAGTTCCTGCTCGTTCAACTTTATTAGCACGTCTACCGGGGCATGCGGGAGCGGGGCGCGCTGGGTCGCTTCGATGGCGTTATCCAGCAAGTTCCCGATGATCGAGACTAGTTCCGATTCGAGCAGCGGCAGGAAGGGTTTGTCCACCCGGCAGGCTGGATCGAAGCTCAGCTCAACGCCTTTTTCACGCGCTCGGGCGGCCTTTCCAAGCAGCAAACCGCACAGCGTCGGGGAGCTAAAGCGGGACGAGATAAAGTCCAGCAGCTCCTGAGCGTGTTCCGACTGCGCCTGTATATAGCGAATTGCCTCGTCATAACGGCCCATATGCAGCAGGCCGGACAGCGTGGTCATGCGGTTCAGCTGTTCATGTCGCATGATGCGCAGGTTATCAACATAGCGCTTCACCTGGCTGAGCTGGGCGCTGAGCGAGTCGATCTCGTTGCGATCGCGAAAGGTGATCACCCAGCCCTGCAACGCATCTTCCAGCATGATCCGCACCCGGCTGGCAATGACCGTGAGATCGTTAAAGCGACAGATCTCATCGTGGGTGTCTTTCGCAAGCATGGTTTGCGCGTTAAAGAACGGGACGGGCGCGATCACCTGGCTGATGAGTTGACCCCGCAGTTCGCGGGCGGGCTGGCGTAAGCCTAATAATTTACGCGCCGCCTGGTTAATCACCTCAATGCGGAGATCGTCGTCGATGGCAATCACCCCTTCATAAATGGATTCCATCATCGCCTTTTGCTGACGTACCAGCAGGCCGATTTCGCGCGGCTCCAGAGAGAATATCTGCTTCTTGATGCTGCGGGTGAAGAACCAGGAGAAAATAAACAGGGCGATAAGCAGCAGCACGGCGGCAATCAGGATATTAACCACCTTGCTGACGGTGATGGTGTCCAGATAGCTTGTGAGATAGCCTACCGAAACAATCCCCACCACCTGCCCGGCATCATTAAAAATGGGCGCTTTGCTGCGCAGCGAAATGCCTAACCCGCCCTTGCGGATGGTGATGGTGCTTTTGCCGTGTAATACCTCGTCGTTGTCTCCGCCAACCAGCGTTTTGCCTACCCGGTCGGCAAACACGGAATGGAAAAGATGCAGCCCTTTATTGTCACCAATCACAATAAAACTGGCGTCGCTGCGGGCGGCTATTTTCTGCATAAAGTCATGGATGCCCTGGATATCCTTTTGTTCGACTTCTTTTCGCAGAGAAGGAATAAGCGCAATTTCTTCGGCCTGTATTTTTGCGCGCGCGCTCATTTCCTGATAAAGCTGCCTGCCGACATCGACATAATAATATCCGCCCAGTAATGCGAACAGCACTGAGAAAAAGGCGACCAGCGAAATAAACAGCTTGATCTGAAACGATACTTTCATAACTATCACGCGAGATATCAACAGGTCGGCTGAATATATCATCTTTTAAGGCCAGGATGCCCGCTTTGCCGAAAACTTGTGATCCCTTGCACAGCGCAGCCTGTAAAAGATTTTTCCGAAAGTCTCATCCTCTTAAGGTTAAATGAATAAATGTTATTTCTTTGTTCAGTTTAGAAAAGAAACCATAAAAACCACGGCAATAAATAAGGCATAAATCACATTAAATAAAAGAAACCATTAAAACCATAGCGGCCATTAAAACTTCGCTTTTAATATGCCATCCCTCACATAAAGTAAGCCTTTGTGACTCTAAGCTGGACGCACAAAATAACTAAGGGGCTTATTATGAGCACAACTGACGATTCATTCTCTGTTACCCACGATCCGATTGATATTCAGCGGCCATCGCTCAAAGAGCGCTGGTGGCATATTATGGATACCTGGAAAATCGGCATTATTCCTCTGCCACTGTTCGTTCTGGCGGGCGCGCTGATTGCGATAGATTGCCTGGGCGGAAAACTGCCGAGCGACATCGTAGTCATGGTGGCCACGCTGGCCTTCTTCGGCTTTGCCTGCGGTGAGTTCGGCAAACGCCTGCCGATTGTCGGCAAGCTCGGCGCGGCGGCAATTTGCGCCACCTTTATCCCTTCCGCGTTGGTCTATTACGGCCTGCTGCCGGACGTGGTGGTAGAGTCCACGACCAAATTCTATAAATCCACCAATATTCTCTACCTCTATATCTGCTGCATTATCGTCGGCAGCATCATGAGCATGAACCGCACCGTGCTGATCCAGGGCTTCCTGCGCATCTTCTTCCCGATGCTGTGCGGTGAAATCGTCGGCATGATTGTCGGCATGGGCGTTGGACTAGCGCTGGGCCTTGAGCCGTTCCAGATCTTCTTCTTTATCATTCTGCCGATCATGGCGGGCGGCGTCGGAGAAGGGGCGATCCCGCTCTCTATCGGCTATGCCACCCTGCTGCACATGGATCAGGGCGTGGCGCTCGGCCGCGTGCTGCCGATGGTAATGCTCGGCGGCCTGACGGCGATCATCATCTCCGGTTGCCTCAACCAGCTCGGTAAACGCTATCCGCACCTGACCGGTGAAGGCCAGCTGATGCCTAACCGCGCCAACGCCGATGCCACCGTCTCTCAACCCGCGTTCTCCGGCAAAGCGGATGTGACCACCATCGCCTCCGGCGCGCTGCTGGCGGTGCTGCTGTACATGCTGGGCATGCTCGGTCACAAGCTGATTGGTCTGCCAGCGCCGGTCGGTATGCTGTTTATGGCGGTGCTGGTGAAGCTCTGCAATGGCGCCTCTCCGCGTCTGCTGGAGGGTTCTCAGGTGGTGTACAAATTCTTCCAGACCTCCGTGACCTACCCGATTCTCTTCGCCGTTGGCGTGGCGATTACCCCATGGCATGAACTGGTGGCGGCGTTCACCGTCAGCAACCTGCTGGTGATTATCAGCACCGTTTCCGCGCTGGTGGCAACCGGCTTCTTCGTTGGCAAAAAGATTGGTATGCACCCGATTGATGTCGCCATCGTCTCCTGCTGTCAGAGCGGGCAGGGCGGTACCGGTGACGTGGCGATCCTGACCGCAGGCAACCGCATGAGCCTGATGCCATTCGCCCAGATTGCTACCCGTATCGGCGGGGCGATTAACGTCTCTGTCTCACTGCTGATTCTGGGCAACTTCCTCGTTTAAGTTTTCAGGAAAGAACAATGAAACTCGCAAGCTTTTTATACCAGGGTAAACGCAGCTACGGCATCGTTCAGGCCGGGGGCGTGATTGATTTAGGCCGCCGCCTGGGCGACCGCTATGGCGACCTTAAAGCGCTGTTGCAGGGGAACGGGCTGGCGCAGGCCACCCGTTTTCTGAACGACGCGGTGGATGTACCGCTGAACGCCATCACCTTCTTACCGGTGATTGTCCAGCCGGAAAAAATTCTCTGCGTGGGCATGAACTATGCCGACAAGCGCAAGGAGTTTGATCAGCATAACCCGGCCCCGACCCTGTTTGTCCGCTTCCCGGATTCACAGACCGGCCACAACGAGCCGGTGCTGAAGCCGCGCCACTCCAGCGAGTTCGACTACGAAGGCGAGCTGGCGGTGATCATCGGCAAAGGCGGGGAGAACATCAGCCGCGACGACGCCCTGCGCCACGTGGCGGGCTACAGCTGCTACATGGACGGCTCCGCCCGCGACTGGCAGCACACCTGGTTCACCGCCGGGAAAAACTGGCGGCAGACCGGGGCGTTCGGCCCGTGGATGGCGACGGCGGACGAGATCCCGGACCCGCACAGCCTGGCGATCCGCACCTGGCTGAACGGCCGCATGGTGCAGGAGGACAACACCAGCAGCATGATCCACAAGGTGGCGGAGCTGATCGAGTACATCAGCACCTTCACCCGTCTCAGCCCGGGCGACGTGATCATCACCGGCTCGCCTGGCGGGGTGGGTAAAAAGCGCAACCCGCCACTGTTTATGAAGGAGGGGGATCGCATTGAGGTAGAGATCGAGCATATCGGTCATCTGAGCAACGTGATCGTGGAAGCGCCAGCCGTCGGGCTCGCGGCAGCGCACTGAGTAAGGCGGCAGCATGCAATCGCAACCCATTGATTTTCGCCACACCGTTGTGGCGAAACACCCGGAACGCTTAAGCCAGATCCGCTACCTGCTGGCAGACAGCGGCCTTGGCCTGGACAACGACATCACGCTGTTTGTTGAAGCCTGGTCCGGCGCGCAGCTGGTGGGTTGCGCCGGGCTTGCTGCCAACGTCATCAAGTGCGTGGCGGTCAACGAGCAGCTTCGTGGGGAAAACCTCAGCGCGCGTCTGCTGGCAGAGGTGGAAAATGCGGCGCTGGAGCGCGGCCATTTTCACCTCTTCCTCTGCACCCGTCCGTGCAATAAGGAACGCTTTGGCCGCAGCGGTTTCTGGCCGGTTGCCCAGAGCGGGAACAACGCGGTGCTAATGGAGAACACTCCGCAAGGGATCGTGCGCTACTGCCGATCCCTGCGCGCTAGCCGCAAGTGTGGGGAGAAGATTGGTGCCATCGTGATGAACGCCAACCCGTTCACCCTCGGTCACCGTCATCTGGTGGAGCAGGCGGCGGCGCAGTGCGATGCTCTGCATCTGTTCGTGGTGCGTGAAGACGCCTCGTTCTTCCCGTTCAGCGCGCGCCTTGAGATGGTGCGCGCGGGCGTGGCGCATCTGTCGAACGTGGTGGTGCATGAAGGCTCGCAGTACATCATCTCCCGCGCCACGTTTCCGGCCTACTTCCTGAAGGAGACCGGCAAAGTGCAGCAGGCGTGGAGCGAGATCGACGTGCTGATCTTCCGGGACTTTATCGCCCCGGCGCTGGGCATCACGCACCGCTTCATCGGCTCGGAGCCGTTCTGCGATATCACCCGCCAGTACAACCAGACGCTGCACGACCTGCTGGCCTCGCACATCGACGTGGTGGAGATGCCGCGCATCAAAGCCACCGGCAACGCTATTTCGGCCTCGGAAGTGCGCCGTTTACTCAAGACACAGCAGTTTTCCCGGATCCGGGAGATTGTCCCGGACTCCACCTTCGCGCACCTCGAAGCACATTATCGTGCGAGTGCGGAAGTCGCATAACTATCAGGAATTTATCATGAATATTGTAAGGGAGGCGCTGGCCGGAACGCAGGAGTCCAGCGACCTGATGGTGAAAATCGCCCCCGCTCACGGTGAGCTGGAGATTGTCATCCACAGTGAAGTGATTAAGCAGTTTGGCGAGCAAATACGCCAGGTGGTCAACGACACATTGCGCGCCATGAACGTGCACCAGGGATTAATCATTATTGAAGACAAAGGGGCGCTGGACTGTGTGATCCGCGCCCGCCTGCAAAGCGCGCTTCTGCGTGCAGCCGATGAACAGGCCATCAACTGGGGGGCGCTGAAATGAGCAAACTCCGCCGCAGTATGCTGTTCCTGCCGGGCGCCAATGCCGCCATGCTCTCCACCGCCTTTATCTACCGCCCCGACTCCATCATGTTTGACCTTGAGGACGCCGTGGCCCTGCGCGAGAAAGACACCGCACGCATGCTGGTGTTCCACGCGTTGCAGCACCCGATGTATCAGGATATCGAAACCGTGGTGCGTATTAACCCGCTGAGCACGCCGTTTGGCCTGCTGGATCTGGAGGCCGCCGTGCGCGCGGGCGTAGACGTGATTCGCCTGCCGAAAACCGACACCCCGGACGATATCTACGAGCTGGAAGGCCACCTCGAGCGCATTGAGCAGGAGTGCGGGCGTGAAGTAGGTTCCACCCGCGTGATGGCGGCGATTGAATCGGCCATTGGCGTCATCAACGCCGTGGCGATTGCCCGCAGCTCCCCGCGCCTGATCGGCATCGCGCTGGCCGCCTTTGACTACGTAATGGACATGCAGACCGAGCGCGGCGACGGCACCGAGCTGTTCTACGCCCGCTGCGCCGTGCTGCACGCCGCCCGCGCGGCAGGCATCGACGCCTTCGACGTGGTGTGGTCAGACGTTAACGACGAAGCCGGGTTCCTGCGCGAGGTCGATCTGATCCGCAAGATGGGCTTTAACGGCAAATCGCTGATTAACCCGCGCCAGATTGACCTGCTGCACAACGCCTACGCCCCGACTCAGGAAGAGGTGGATCACGCGAAACGGGTGATTGAAGCGGCAGAAGAGGGCGAGCGTAACGGCCTGGGCGTGGTCTCGCTCAACGGCAAAATGGTGGATGCACCGATTATTAACCACGCGCAGGTGGTGCTGGAGCGCGCGGCGGCCTCCGGCGTGCGTCGGTAAGGATGACATAATGAATCAGACAGAACTTCTCCATGTGAATTTCCCCCATCTGCGGGATCTGAAGCCTTTTGATACCGCCCACAGCGCGACGCCGTGGCTGGCGGACAGCGAGGCGAAACACAACCGTAAGCTTTGCGCCTCCCTCGAAGAAGCCGTCATGCGCAGCGGCTTGCAGGACGGGATGACCATCTCTTTCCACCATGCCTTTCGCGAAGGCGACCGGGTGATCAACACCGTTGTGGCGCTGCTGGCGCGGATGGGTTTTAAAAATTTGACCCTGGCCTCCAGCTCGCTGATGACCTGCAACGACGCGCTGATCGAGCATATTCAAAACGGCGTGATCGCCCGAATTTATACCTCCGGTATGCGCGGCTGGCTGGCGGAGGCCATCTCCCACGGGCTGATGGACGAGCCGGTACAAATTCACTCCCACGGGGGGCGCGTGAAGCTGCTCCAGGATGGCGAGCTGAATATCGACGTGGCATTTCTCGGCGTGCCGTGCAGCGATGAGTTTGGCAACGCCAACGGCACACAGGGCAAATCGTGCTGCGGTTCGCTGGGCTACGCCATGGTGGACGCACACTTTGCCCGTAAGGTGGTGCTGCTGACCGAAGAGCTGGTGCCGTTCCCGAATATGCCCGCCAGCCTGGTGCAGGATCAGGTGGACTACATCGTGCAGGTGGAGAGCGTGGGCGACCCGGCGAAAATCAGCGTCGGTGCGGCGCGCGTCACCAGCAACCCGCGCGAGCTGATGATTGCCCGCTATGCGGCGGACGTGATTGAACACTCTGGTTACTTTAAACCGGGCTTCTCGATGCAGACCGGCTCCGGCGCGGCGGCGACCGCCTGCACCCGCTTTATGGAAGAGAAGATGGAGCGCAGCGGCGTGAAGGCGCGCTTCGCCCTTGGCGGTATCACCGGCAGCCTGGTGGATTTGCACGAGAAGGGGCTCATCGAAAAGCTGCTCGACACCCAGTGCTTTGACGGCCAGGCGGCGGCCTCGCTGGCGCGCAACCCGAACCACGTGGAGATCTCCACCAACGTCTACGCCAACCCCGGCAGCAAGGCGGCAAGCTGCGACCAGCTCGACGTGGTGATCCTCAGCGCGCTGGAAATCGACGTCGATTTTAACGTCAACGTCATCACCGGATCCGACGGCGTGATGCGCGGCGCATCCGGCGGGCACTGCGACGTGGCGTCGGCAGCCAACCTGACCATTGTGGTCGCGCCGCTGCTGCGAAGCCGCATCCCGACCGTTGTGAAGCGCGTTACCACGCGCCTCACGCCGGGGGAGAGCATTGACGTGCTGGTCACCGACCACGGTATTGCGGTCAACCCGGCGCGCCCGGAGATCCGCGAACGACTCATGGAAGCAGGCCTGAAGGTTGTAGATATCAACGCGCTCTATGAGCGGGCGATTTCCCTGACCGGCGTACCGAAACCGATTGAGTTCACCGACAAAATTGTCGGGGTGATCCGCTACCGCGACGGCAGCGTGATCGACACCGTTCGACAGGTAAAGGAGTGAATATGACTACTGCGACACCCGTGCGGACGGGTGTCAGCCTGGACGCGCTGCTGGCGGCGAAAGAGCGCCGCGCAGCCCGTCAGGCTGACTGGCTTACGCACCATCAACAACCGGTGATCTCCCTAACGCTGGTCACGCCCGGGCAAATCAAAGACAGCCTGCGCTATCGCAACACCATGGGCGTGGCGTTACAGATGTGCGACCAGCTGCTGTGGGAAAACCGCTGGCAGGTGCTGGATCGCCAGGTGCTCTGGCTACCCACCGGACCTGAAGCGCTGTGGTGCGTCGCGCATCCGGCGGCGGAAATTAAAGCGCACTGTGCTGAACTGGAGCAGACGCACCCGCTCGGCAGACTGTGGGATCTGGATGTGATCTGCCCTGAAAACGGCCACGTTGGCCGTCAGTCGTTGGGTTCACACCTCAGGCGCTGTCTGATTTGCGACGAGCCTGCCCACGCTTGTTCCCGTTCTCGGCACCATCCCGTTGAGCAGGTGGTTTCCCGCGTGGAGAAGATGATAGATGACTGGTTTGGTCGCGACTAAACCGCGCCCGGTTGATGTTCCTGCGCTTGCCGCAGAGGCGCTGTGGCAGGAGCTGGAGCTGACGCCCAAACCGGGGCTGGTGGACAGGCTCAATAACGGCTCCCATCGCGATATGGACCATACCTTATTCCTCCGCAGCATTGCGGCGATTACGCCGTGGTTTGCCCGTTTTGCGGAACTGGGTGAAGCACATGCGGAAAAACCTGCTGGAGAGCAGCTACGGATTATCCGCCCGATGGGAATGGCCTGTGAGCAGGCGATGTACGCCGCCACGGGCGGGGTGAACACGCACAAGGGCGGGATTTTTGCCCTTGGTTTGCTCTGCTTCGCCGCCGGACGTGTGAAAAATATCTCTGCGGATAGCCTCTGTTGTGAGGTAAGTAACATCTGTCGTGGGCTCGTGGCGCGGGAACTGGGCGGGCGCAGCGGGCAGGCAACGGCGGGAGAGCGACAGTTTCAACAGTACGGTTTAACCGGCGCGCGCGGTGAGGCAGAAAGCGGCTTCAGCACGGTGCGTAAGGCGCTGGCGCAGTGGAAGGGAAACACCCTTCATGACCTGTTATTGCGCCTGATGGCCATCAACCAGGACAGTAATCTCGTTTCGCGCGGCGGCACTGAAGGGCTGCGCTACGTCCAGGGTTATGCGCAGGAGCTGCTGGCGAACGGCTGGGATCAGGATGCGTTGCTTAGGATGGATAACGCGTTGATTGAACGAAACCTGAGTCCGGGCGGCAGCGCGGATTTGCTGTCGGTGGGGTGGGTGTTGTCTGGAATAAAATAGCCGGGTGGCGCTAACGCTTACCCGGCCTACTGTTTGCGGTTTGTAGGCCCGGTAAGGCGAAGCCGCCACCGGGCACAACAATCAATGCGCGATCGGCTGTGCACCGTGTGGTTCGCGTACGTGCTTGTACTTGAACAGCACGATGAACGCGAAGAAAAGCACCAGTGAGTACCCGGCGAAGATCAGCCACACTGGCTGCCAGTTGGTGATGCCGTTGGTGGTATACATCTCAACCACTTTACCGCTCACCACGCCGCCCAGAATACAGCCGAAGCCGTTGGTCATCATCAGGAACATGCCCTGCGCGCTGGCGCGAATTTCAGGTTTCACCTCTTTTTCTACAAACACCGAGCCGGAGATATTGAAGAAGTCGAAGGCGCAGCCGTAAACAATCATCGACAGAACCAGCAGCACGGTACCGAACGCGCTTGGGTCGCCGTAGGCGAACAGACCGAAGCGCAACATCCAGGCAGCGATACTGATCAGCATGACGTTCTTGATGCCGTAGCGGCTCAGGAAGAACGGGATGGTCAGGATGAACAGCGTCTCAGAGATCTGCGAGATGGACATCATCACCGACGCGTGTTCAACGATAAAGCTCCCGGCAAACAGCGGATCGTTATCGAAGCTGTGCAGGAAGGTATTACCGAACATGTTGGTGATTTGCAGTTCCGCCCCCAGCAGCATGGAGAAAATAAAGAAGATCGCCATGCGCTTGTTTTTGAACAGGGCGAAGGCATCCAGGCCAAGCATGGTGCTCCAGCTCTGGTTTTTCTGCTGGTTAGAAACCGGAATGGTGGGCAGCGTCAGGGTGAACAGCGCCAGCAGCACGGAGAGCGCGGCACCAATATACAGCTGCATGTGGCTCAGCTCGAAGCCCGCGAAGCTCACGCCCCACATTGCCATGATAAAGCCGATGGTGCCCCAGATACGGATTGGCGGGAAGTCGGTGACGATATCCAGACCGGCAGATTTCAGGCGGTAGTAGGAGATGGTGTTGATCAGGCCAAGCGTTGGCATATACGCCAGCGAGTTAAGCAGGATCACCATAAACATCGCCCCCGGCGTGGTCACTTCGGCCGCCATAAACAGCGTCCCCGCACCCACCAGATGGCAAAGCATATACAGCCATTTCGCACTTAACCATTTATCCGCCACGATACCGAGCAGCGTTGGCATGAAAACAGCCGCAATACCCAGCGAGCTGTAGACGGCACCGATTGACGCACCATCGAACTTGAGCGTCACAAACATATAGGAGCCGAGTGTAGTCAGCCAGCTACCCCACAGGCAGAACTGCAGAAACGACAAGATTTTAAGCTGCAGCTTAAGGTTCATGTTACTTTCCTCACAAGTGAGCGGGAGATATGTTGTTATAGGAACATTCAGGGTTGTTATTTGATGCAATTCTATCAGTTGGCAACGATATGTTTTGTTACCTCCCGCAAAAAAATGCAATCCACATTAATTTGCAGTTTGGATTGTGATGCAAATAGCATTTTTGTATGGGTGGGATGAGATGGGTGCGGTCTGATGCCCCCTCACCCTAACCCTCTCCCCAAAGGGGAGAGGGAACTTGAACACCCTCTCCCCTTTGGGGAGAGGGTTAGGGTGAGGGGTGGTGTTGGTTTCTAGCGACGACGATAGTTCTTCTGCGCCGTATTCACCTTATACAGATAGCGGCGGGATTCCGCAGACGGGTGGCGAGTGGTGAGGGTTGAGTAGACATCCCCCGGCGCCATGCTGTTGATGATGTTCGCGGCCTGCACTTTATCGTTCGAGAAGACGCGCAGGACGCTGCCCGCTCCGCCGTTGTAGGCGGTGATCACCGCATAGCGACGTGAAGTCGGGTTATCAATCCCGCCGAGATAAACATTGTTCAGCATCGCCAGATATGCGGTACCGGTATCAATGTTGCTTTGCGGGTCAAACAGGTAGCTGCGGCTCGGCGTACCGGATTTCCCCTGCGCGCGGAACACGTCTTTACCGGCGCTGTGCTGCACAACCTGCATCAGCCCCAGCGCGTCGGAACGGCTCACCGCATACGGGTTGAACGAGGATTCGGTCTGCATAATCGCCAGGATCAGCGACTCATCCACGCCATACTTACGCGACGCCTGACGCACCATGCCCAGATACTTATGCGCACGCTTGTCGAGGTGGTTCGGCACCAGGTTTATCGTAACGCTATAGATCACCTTCAGGCCATTGGTGCGGCTTTTCAGGCGCGTTTGCAGCAAATAGTCTGCGAAGTTCGTCGCGCGACCTTCCCAGCGAATCGGCTGACCGGTCTGGTCAACGACCTGCCCATACAGGAACGGCTCTTTGGAGATAGTAATGTCATCGGCATCAGAGTAGAGATCGATAGAGCCCGGATCGTCGCCCATCAGCAGGGTTTTGATGATGGCCTGACGTAAATGCGCCGCAGGTTCAGTCCCCGCGATGGTTTCAATCGTAATCGTACCGTCATCGAAGTTGATGTGGCTACGGGTCTGATAGGCGTCGGTATACTTAACGTAGTCCTTCGGTCCGGCAATAAGAACTTCGTTAAATCCCCATATGTTCTCGATGTTATGGGCAAACTGCCCCATCAAAATGTCAAAACCGTTGGTGTCCTTAACCCAGGCTTCGTTATAGCTATCGCCCTTTTTGGAAGAACAAGACACAAGCAACGGCGCAACAAGTGCTAGCGCTAATAGTTTTTTCATCATTCCGGGAGTGCGTGTTGTGTTTGCTTTGAGGTTGCTGTTGCCGGGTGGCGCTGCGCTTACCCGGCCTACATAACCGTAGGCCCGTGCAAGCGCAGCGCCGCCGGGCAGCAGCCGCAGAGTATTATTTTTCCGGTGGCGTATAGCCTTCGATGTGGACGTCTTTACCCTCGAACAGGAAGTTCACCATCTCCTGCTCCAGCAGCTTGCGGTGTTCCGGGTTCATCATGCTGAGCTTTTTCTCGTTGATCAGCATGGTCTGTTTTTTCTGCCACTGTCCCCAGGCTTCTTTGGAGATCTCGTTGTAAATGCGTTTACCCAGGTCGCCCGGGTAGAGCTGGAAATCCTGGCCTTCAGCGTCGCGCTGCAGGAAAGTACAAAAAATGGTTCTGGCCATACTCATTCCTCTTTGTCTTGCCGATGCTAAACCATTGCACCGACACGTAATTGCTGTAACAGGCGCTCCACGGGAGCCGCCAGCCCGACTGATGGCGGTTGCGCTAAGTTATACCAGAGAGCGGTGCCTTCATCCATGCAGGAGGTGAATGAGGACACGGGAAGCCACATAGGCACAATATCCAGATGGAAATGGCTGAAGGTATGACGGAACGCGTTGAGTTGCGTCAGGGTATCGGCCGCAATGCCGCGCTGTTCAAGCCATGCCCGAAGCGAAGCTTCATCCTCAAACTGTGGGAAGCAGTATAGACCACCCCACAGGCCACTCGGCGGGCGCTGGGCGAGAAACACCTCGTCGCCATGCTGCATCAGCAGCATGTACCCGGTGCGTTCAGGCAGCGTCTGCTTCGGTTTTTTCCCCGGATACTGCGCCCAGGAGTGGTTCGCATAGGCCACGCAGAGGTTATTTACCGGGCAGAGTTCGCACTTCGGTTTTGAACGGGTGCAGACCATCGCGCCCAGATCCATCATCGCCTGGTTAAAACGCTCCACCCCTTTCGCCGGAGTGACCGCTTCACTGATCTCCCACAGGCGCTTCTCAACCTCTTTCTTGCCCGGCCAGCCTTCTACGGCGTAGCAGCGTGCCAGCACGCGCTTGACGTTGCCGTCGAGAATAGGGAAATGCTTGCCTAAAGACAGGGAAAGGATTGCGCCTGCGGTTGAACGCCCGACGCCGGGCAAATCCGCCACCTCGTCAGGGGTCTCCGGGAATTTACCGTTGTGGCGGGTGGCGACCTGCTGTGCGGCTTTGTGCAGGTTGCGCGCGCGGGCGTAATAGCCGAGGCCTGTCCACAGGTGCAGTACCTCGTCTAACGGCGCGTTGGCCAGATCGGTGATTGTCGGGAAGCGCGCCATAAAACGCTCGAAGTAAGGAATGACCGTCGCGACCTGCGTTTGTTGCAACATCACCTCGGAGAGCCATACTTTGTAAGGCGTTTTTTCAATTTGCCAAGGCAGGGTTTTACGCCCGTATTTGTCGTACCAGTCCAGCACCTGGGCTGAAAATTGAGAGGCTTGCATGGTCATCGATTCGCTTAATCAGGGAGGCAGATTGCAGCACAGCGTCAATCTGCTGTAAACCGGATCTTTCCCATGCTTGCATAGAAGCCTTAACTTTGGATAATGCCCGTTTCCCGTACACTCTCACAAGCAGACAACTCTTTTATGAAAAACGACGTCATTTCACCGGAATTTGATGAAAACGGTCGCCCGCTGCGCCGTATTCGCAGCTTTGTCCGCCGTCAGGGCCGCCTGACAAAAGGGCAGCAACACGCGCTGGACAACTACTGGCCGGTGATGGGCGTTGAGTTCAGCGAGCAGCCGCTCGACTTTACCGAGCTGTTTGGCCGCGATGCGCCAGTGACGCTGGAGATCGGTTTTGGCATGGGCACCTCGCTGGTCACTATGGCGAAAGCGCGACCAGAGCAGAACTTCCTCGGTATTGAAGTGCACTCGCCAGGCGTCGGTGCGTGTCTGGCAACGGCCCATGAAGAGGGCGTTGAGAACCTGCGCGTTATGTGTCACGACGCGGTGGAAGTGCTGCATAAAATGATTCCTGACAATTCTTTGAACATGGTTCAGCTCTTTTTCCCTGACCCGTGGCACAAAGCGCGTCATAATAAACGCCGTATCGTTCAGGCGCCGTTTGCCGAGCTGGTGAAAAGTAAGCTTAAGCTGGGCGGCGTCTTCCACATGGCGACCGACTGGGAACCTTATGCGGAACACATGCTGGAAGTGATGTCGTCGCTGGACGGGTATAAAAACCAGTCTGAAAGCAACGACTACGTACCGCGTCCGGATTCACGTCCGGTGACAAAATTTGAACAGCGTGGCCATCGTCTTGGTCACGGCGTATGGGACTTAATGTTCGAGAGGGTGAAATAATGGCAAAGAATCGTAGCCGTCGTCTGCGTAAAAAGATGCACATCGAAGAATTCCAGGAAGTGGGTTTCTCCGTTGCCTGGCGTTTCCCGGAAGGCACCAGCGTTGAGCAGATCGATCAGGACGTTGATGCGTTCATCAACGAGGTGATCGAACCCAACAAGCTGGCCTTCGACGGTAGCGGCTATCTGGCGTGGGAAGGTCTGATTTGCACCCAGGAAGTGGGGAAATGCACCGAAGAACATCAGGCGCTGGTACGCAAATGGCTTGAAGACCACAAACTGGAAGATGTCCGCGTCAGCGAACTTTTCGACGTTTGGTGGGACTAATAAAGCAAGAACGGGGCCAGCATTAGCTGGCCCATTTTGTCTGAGGGAGTGTTGAAGATGCGTAAAACGTTGCTGGCGGTTGCTTTACTGGCAATCGGAACCACCGCCCATGCGGAGTATAAATGTAGCGTCACCCCGCGTGACGACGTGGTATTAAGCCCGCAAACCGTGCAGGTTAAGGGCGAGAATGGCAATCTGGTGATCACGCCGGATGGCAACGTGACGTTTAACGGCAAACAGCAAAACCTGACGGCCGCCCAGCGCGAGCAGGCGATGGACTACCAGGCCGAGTTGCGTACCGCGCTGCCATGGATAAACGATGGCGCGCTGACCCGCGTTGAGAAGGGCCGCGTGGCGCTGGATAAAATCATCACCAAAGAGGTGGGGGAGAGCAGCAATATGCGCACCCGCCTGACGAAGCTGGATAAACAGCTGAAAGAACAGATGAACCGCATTATTGAGACGCGCTCTGATGGCCTGACGTTCCACTATAAGGCGATCGATCAGGTGCGAGCCGACGGTCAGCAGCTGGTGAACCAGGCGATGGGCGGCATTCTCCAGGACAGCATCAACGAGATGGGCGCCAAAGCGGTGCTGAAAGGCGGCGGTAATCCGTTGCAGGGTGTACTGGGTAGCCTGGGCGGACTGCAAACCTCGATTCAGAACGAGTGGAAGAATCAGGAAGCCGATTTCCAGCAGTTCGGCAAAGACGTGTGTAAACGCGTGGTGTCCCTGGAAGACAGCCGGAAGGCGCTGGTGGGGACGCTGAAGTAATTTACTTCACCCCTCACCCTAACCCTCTCCCCAAAGGGGCGAGGGGATGGTTTGCTCCCTCTCCCTTTCAGGGAGAGGGCCGGGGTGAGGGTTGCAGCATTTGCAGTGTTTCAAGGATCTTTTCTAACACCACCTCTTCGTTATCCCAGAGTTCGTTGTTCCAGAAACGAATGACGTACCAGCCCTTTCGATTTAGCCAGAGCGTCCTTTGACGATCGTATTCCTGATTCTCATCATGTTGCCCGCCATCCAGCTCAACAGCCAGACGAGCCGCGCAGCAGGCGAAATCCAGAATGTAATTACCTACCGGATGCTGTCGACGAAATTTATAATTTTCGAAACGGCGGCTGCGCAGTAGATACCAAAGCCGCCTTTCTTCTTTTGTCAGCTCACGTCTGAGCTGTTTTGCATAAGAACGAGTAATTTCCATCCCCACACTCTGCCAGCCTTTCCCTCAACCAGCAGAACGGGATGTAAAATCCTGAATCAGCCTTCAGGATTTTCAGCGAGGAACAGCTCAAGAAGGGAGTTTAGGAACAGCTTACCGTGCTCGGTGATCTGCCAGTACTCATTACACTCGGTCAGATACCCCTGCGCCAACGCCTCGTCAATCTGCGGACGAATCACCGACTCTGACAACCCGGTGTAGAGCGCAAACTCCGCGCGCGGTGCGGCTTCCAGCAGACGGAAGCGGTTCATAAAGAACTCAAACGGCTTATCCACCGCCTCGACGTCATGCTGACGCTCCAGGTAGCGGCCTTCCATAAAACCGCGCGGATGACGCGTTTTTGCAGTGCGCAGAATGCGCCCGTCCGGGAAGGTCACTTTGCCGTGTGCCCCGCAGCCAATCCCCAGATAATCACCAAAGCGCCAGTAGTTCAGGTTGTGCTGACACTGATAGCCCGGCTTCGCATACGCCGAGGTTTCGTATTGCTGATACCCCGCCGCGGTCAAAAGCTGGTGGCCCTGCTCGAAGATATCCCACAGCGCATCATCGTCCGGCAGCACCGGAGGACGGGAACCAAACAGGGTGTTCGGTTCAATGGTCAACTGATACCACGACAGATGCGGCGGGTTCAGTTCAATTGCCTGACGCAAATCGTCCAGCGCTTCTTCCAGCGACTGATCCGGCAGGCCGTGCATCAAATCGAGGTTAAAACTGCGCAGCCCAAGCCCCGTTGCCAGGTTCGCCGCGCGCTTTGCCTCTTCCGGGCCGTGAATGCGCCCCAGACGCTTCAGCTTTGGCTCGCTAAAGCTCTGCACGCCGATGGAGATACGGTTCACGCCCGCGCGCTGATACTCGACAAAACGGTCGGCCTCAACGGTGCCCGGGTTGGCTTCCATCGTAATTTCAGCATCCGCTGCCAGCTTCAGACGTGCGCGCACACCGTCCAGCAAAGTCTGCATCGCCGGGCCTGAAAGCAGGCTCGGCGTACCGCCACCAATAAAAATGGTCTTCACTTCACGTCCCTGTGCGTACGGTACATCGGCATCCAGATCGGCCAGCAGATGCGCGACGTAATCATCGTGCGGCACTTCGCCCTTCAGCGCGTGCGAGTTGAAATCGCAGTACGGGCATTTCTGCACGCACCATGGGATGTGAATATAAAGACTCAGAGGTGGCAAATTAGCCATTACGCAGTGCTTCCAGTAACAGTTTCAGGGCGCGTCCACGGTGGGAGATCGCGCTTTTCTCTTCGCGGGTGAGTTCCGCAGCGGTTTTGCCCTCGGTCGGGACAAAGAAAATCGGGTCGTAACCAAAGCCGCCGTTGCCCGCCGCTTCACGGGTGATCACGCCCGGCCAGCTGCCGTGACAGACAATCGGCGTGGGATCTTCCGCGTGACGCATGTAGACCAGCACGCAGTGGAACTGTGCGGTACGCTGTTCGTCAGGGACGTCGTTCAGGGCCACAAGCAGCTTTTCCAGGTTCTGCTGGTCGGTGGCGTCCACCCCGGAATAGCGGGCGGAGTAAATCCCCGGCGCACCGCCCAGAAAATCCACGGCCAGACCGGAGTCATCGGCAATCGCGGGCAGCCCGGTGATCTGCGCCGCATGGCGCGCTTTCAGAATGGCGTTTTCGATAAACGTCAGGCCGGTTTCTTCGGCGGAGTCCACGCCCAGCTCGGTCTGAGCCACCACGTCCAGCCCAAAATCATGTAATAGCGAGGCCAGCTCGCGCACTTTACCGGCGTTACCGGTGGCGAGAACAACTTTCTGCATGGTTTAGTCCTGTTTTGTCAGAGCCGCGACTTCCGTCGGGATAGATTGCGGGTTAAGGATTTTTACCTGTTTATGCCGGCCAAGTTCACCTTTCTCAATGATGACCTGGCTTTTAGCGACGCGAAACTGTTTTGCCAGATATTTAGTCAGATGCGCATTCGCCTGGCCGTCAACGGGCGGGGCAGTGATGGCGACTTTTAGCTCGTCGCCATGCAGCCCAACAATGCTGTCGCGGCTGGCTTTCGGCTGAATGTACAGCCGTAAAACCAGCCCGTCGGCGCAGGGGCTAACTGCACTCATAACGCCATCCACAGCCCCGGCAGCAGCATATTACCCGTCGCCTGTAACAGTTCCGCGATACCCATATTCAGCACGTACAGCAGCAAAACGAGAAGCATCGGGGAGAAGTCGATTCCGCCCATCGCAGGCAGCAGGCTACGGATCGGACGCAGCAATGGTTCAGTCAGCTGAATCAACGCGTACTCCACCGGGCTACGGCCCCGGCTTACCCAGCTCATAATCGCCATCACCAGCAGGACCCAGAAGATCAGCGAGCCGACGGTTTTAACCAGGATCAGAACGGCTGAAATCCAGATAATCGGCTGGAAAGTGATGACCATAAACAGCACGATCGCTTTGATAACGCTCAGAATAAACGCCATCAGCAGAGATGAACTGTCAATCGGCCCCATTGCCGGAATGATGCGGCGAAGCGGCCCCACAATGGGCTGCGTGATTTTCACGATAAATTGTGAGAATGGATTGTAAAAATCACAACGGGCCCACTGCATCCAGACGCGCAGTAGCAGCGCCATCGTATACAGTTCAATGACCGTTGAAAGCAGGAAAGTCAACGTCTTCATGGCGTTCCTCAGGTTTCCTTATTATTGGGTGTAATCGCGCGCACCGAAAATTGCTGTGCCGATGCGCACCATGGTGCTGCCTGCCGCGATGGCGGCTTCCATATCGTCCGACATGCCCAGAGAAAGCGTGTCTACCGTGTCATAGCGCGCTTTAAGCGCCTCAAATGCTACAGCCATTTGCTGTGCTACGGCAAACTGCCTTTCATAACTTGACTCTGGTGCCGGAATGGCCATCAGTCCGCGCAGGGTTAAGCGCGGCAGCGCCGCCACGTCCGCCGCCAGCGCATCCAGTTCGCTCAGCGTAATGCCGGACTTGCTGTTTTCATCACTGATGTTGATTTGAATCAGCACGTTAAGCGCTGGCATCTCCATAGGGCGCTGGTCGCTCAAACGGGTAGCGATACGCAGACGATCGATGGTGTGACACCAGTCGAAGTGCTCTGCTACCAGACGGCTTTTGTTCGACTGTAGCGGACCGATAAAGTGCCACTGCAGGTCTGTATTTCCCCGCTCCCGGAAAGCGCGAATCTTATCTACGCCTTCCTGCACATAGTTTTCACCAAAGGCACGATGACCGGCGGCTATCGCTTCTGCGATGGCGCTCGCAGGCTTGGTCTTGCTGACTGCAAGCAACGTAATTTCTTCTGAAGCACGGCCGCAACGCGTTGCCGCGGCTGAGATTTTGTCCCGGACCTGTGCCAGGTTATGCGCAATGTCGTTCATTTTCCGAGGAGTTGTCTATGGATGTGGAAGAAATTGTGGCCCTTAGTGTAAAGCATAACGTCTCCGATCTACACCTGTGCAGTGATTCACCACCGCGCTGGCGCAGGTCAGGCCGTCTTGAACCTGCGCCGTTTCCGCCCCCGGATGTGGAGGCGTTATTAAAAGCGTGGCTCAATGACGAACAGCAGGGCGCCTGGTGGGCAAACGGGCAGGTAGATTTTGCCGTTACCCTCACAGGCGGTCAGCGGCTGCGCGGCAGTGCGTTTAAGCATATGCACGGCGTTTCGATCGCGCTACGCCTGTTGCCGCTGACGTGTCCGCAGCTCTCTGCGCTAGGCGTGCCGCGCGCGATCCCGGAGCTTTTGTCCAATGACAATGGCCTGATTCTGGTCACCGGCGCCACCGGCAGCGGGAAATCGACCACCCTGGCCGCGATGGTCGATTTTCTCAATCACCATACGGACGGGCACATTCTGACCCTGGAAGATCCGGTGGAGTTTATGTACCAGAGCCAACGTTGCCTCATCCGGCAGCGGGAGATAGGCCAGCATAGCCCGTCCTTTGCCGAGGCCCTGCGCAGTGCGCTGCGTGAAGATCCGGATGTGATTCTGCTTGGTGAGCTGCGCGACAGCGAGACGATACGCCTGGCGCTGACGGCGGCTGAGACTGGCCATCTGGTGTTGGCCACGCTGCACACGCGCGGTGCGGCGCAGGCGATCGAGCGCCTGGTCGATACCTTCCCGGCGCAGGAGAAAGATCCGGTTCGTAATCAGCTGGCGGGAAGCCTGCGTGCGGTACTGGCGCAGAAGCTGCGTCAGGATGTCCAGGGCGGGCGCGTGGCGCTGTATGAGCTACTGGTGAATACGTCGGCGGCGGCAAACCTGATCCGCGAAGGTAAAACCTGGCAACTGCCGGGCATTATTCAAACGGGGCAGCAGGCGGGGATGCAGAACTTTGAGCAGAGTCTGGCGGAGCGACGGGCGCAGGGGCGGCTGTAGGCCCCGGCGCTCAGTAACCCTGTTCGAAATAGCTTTCGAGGATAATGACGGCTGAAGCTGAATCCACGCTGCCTTTGTTCAACGCCCGGAAGCCACCGTGCTCGAACAGGCCAGCGCGTGCCTCGACGGTGCTCAAACGTTCATCGTGCAGCTTAACGGAGACGCCAAATCGGCCATGAATTTTGTTCGCGAACTTGCGTGCGCGGGCGGTAAGCGGCTGCTCGGTGCCGTCCATGTTCAACGGCAGACCGACAATCACGTCGTCCGGCTGCCACTCTTTGAGCAAGCGCTCAATAAGGTTCCAGTCCGGCGTGCCGTCGTTAGCTTTCAGCGCCGTGAGCGGGCGGGCGGTGCCGGTGATCCGTTGACCCACAGCGACGCCGATGCTTTTGGTGCCGAAGTCAAAGGCGAGAAGGGTGCCGCTCATTACGCGTGCCCCGCAACGCCAGGCATGGTCAGAATATCAATGCCAATCAGTTTTGCCGCGTCACGCCAGCGATCGGCGATAGGGGTTTTAAACAGGATATTCATATCCGCAGGGGCCGTCAGCCAGGCGTTGTCCAGAATTTCTTGTTCCAGCTGCCCTTTTTCCCAGGAAGCGTAGCCGAGCGCAACCAGCACCTCAGAAGGCTGATTTGCCGTGCCCAGTGTTTCGAGCACATCGCGAGAGGTGGTGACGACGGTGTTATCGGAGATACGAATGCTGGACGAGAAAACCGGCGGGGTATGCAGGATAAAGCCACGATCTTCTGCAAGCGGTCCGCCGAGCATCACCGGTTTATCAAGACGGATTTCCGGCAGCCGCGCTTCAGCAGGGATTTTCAGCTTGTCCAGAATGCCTTCAACCTGAAGGTTTTCCAGCGGCTTATTGATGATAATCCCCATTGCGCCGTCTTCGTTGTATTCGCAAATATAGACCACGGCGCGGCGGAAAATCGGATCCTGGAGAGCAGGCATGGCAATAAGAAAGTGATGCTGTAAATTCATTGTCAGAGGTACTGTTTCCTGGTTTAAAAAGCGACAGCGCCCAGTATGGGGATAAACACAGGCGCTGTCACAGGTTATTTCTGTAAACGTTTTTCGATAGCGTCCATCAGCATTCCGGTGATCGAGATCGGGAATTCCGCTTCGATCTCACGAATGCAGGTCGGGCTGGTGACGTTCACTTCGGTCAGACGATCGCCGATAATATCGAGGCCAACGAAGATCAGGCCTTTGGCTTTCAGCGTAGGGCCGACGCGGCGGGCAATTTCCCAGTCGCTTTCGCTTAACGGACGCGGTTCGCCACGGCCTCCGGCCGCCAGGTTGCCACGGGCTTCACCACCCTGCGGGATACGCGCCAGGCAGTAAGGCACCGGCTCGCCGTCTACAACCAGCACACGCTTGTCGCCGTCTTTAATGGCCGGCAGATAGTTTTGCGCCATGCAGTAGCGGGTTCCCAGCTCGGTCAGCGTTTCGGCAATTACGCCAATGTTCGGGTCGCCCTCTTTCACGCGGAAGATCGATGCGCCGCCCATGCCGTCCAGCGGCTTCATGATGATGTCGCCGTGCTTCTGCCAGAATTCTTTCAGCTGCGTTTTGCTGCGGGTGACCAGCGTTTCCGGCGTCAGGTCAGAGAACCATGCGGTATAGAGCTTCTCGTTGCAGTCGCGCAGGCTCTGCGGCTTGTTGACGATCAGCGTGCCTTTCTCTTCGGCACGCTCAAGGATATAGGTGGAGTAAATGTATTCGGTGTCGAACGGCGGATCTTTACGCATCAGGATGACGTTAAGGTCGGCCAGGGCAATATCCTGCTCGGTGCCGAATTCGTACCATTTTTCGTAGTTCTGCTCGACGTTAACGATGCGGGTACGTGCGCGGGCTTCACCGTTGATCAGGTACAGATCGTTCATCTCCATATAGTGGAGTTCATAGCCGCGACGCTGCGCTTCCAGCAGCATAGCGAAGCTGGAATCTTTCTTAATGTTAATGTTTGCGATGGGGTCCATCACGATGCCGAGCTTAATCATGTTCTTCTCCGGTTATGGGTCAGGCTTTGCTTCAACCCAGATCGCCAAATCGCACCTGTAGGGCGGTAATGGCGGTGAGTGCCGTTGTCTCAGTGCGCAGAACGCGAGGTCCCAACAGAATATCAGTAAACTGGTAACGCGCCGTCATGGCGATTTCGTCAGCCGACAGGCCGCCTTCCGGGCCAATCAGCAGGCGTACACGCTCAACGGGCAGCGGCAGCGTATTGATGCTGGCGCTGGCGCGCGGATGAAGATTAAGCTTAAGCCCGCTTTCCTCTTCTGCACACCAGTCCTCCAGATCCATCGCCGGGCGGATCTCCGGGATGCGGTTGCGGCCACTCTGTTCACAGGCTGCAATGGCAATTTTCTGCCACTGCTGGATCTTTTTGTTGAGACGTTCCGCATCCAGTTTAACGCCGCAGCGCTCAGAAAAAAGTGGCGTAATGAGGCTTACACCCAGTTCAATGGATTTCTGAATGGTGAACTCCATCTTTTCCCCGCGCGACATCACCTGGCCAAGGTGAATGTGCAGCGGGGATTCCCGGTCGTCCACGTCGCCACGCAGCACCTTCACGTGCACGCTTTTTTTATCGGCGCGCGTAATTTCAGCGTCAAAAATCTGATTAGAGCCGTCAAAGAGCTGAATCGCCTGGCCTGCGCCCATGCGCAGCACGCGGCCTACGTGGTTTGCGGCATCATCAGACAGGGCGATTTCGCCGCCTGGGGTAATCAGTTCAGGGTGATAGATGCGAGGGATGCGCATAGTCAGAAATTCCATGTGTCATGCGATATAAGCGAATTGCCGTAGTGTAGGTTAGCTCTTTTGCGCCTGGCAAGCCCGCTGGACGTAAGGGTTGTGATTCCCCTGGACTTTGGCGATACGTTCGTCGCGCTGGCATTCCCAGTCCGTCACCGGGTAGAGCTTGTCCCAGGCATTGAAGAGCTGCGTCTGCTGGCGGGAAAGGTTGAGATCGTAGCGGTCGCGCATATAGAAGTAAGTGCGGGCGATGCTGCCGCGCGCGCGGGCAGGCGGTTCGGCGAGTTTCTCTTTGAAATCGACCTTCATGGCGCACTGACCGTACTGGCCTTCGCCACCGTTCCACTGGCTGTACATGAAGTTTCCGCGGTCGCCATTGACTTCACCCACGGCGGGTTGCAGGTTGTGCATATCGCTTTCCATCTGGCGGTAGACCGGATCTTTTGCGCAATTTTTACGTCCACCGTCCTGCCAGCACTGGCGCTGGTGGCCAAACTGCCAGGCCGGAACAACGTGTTCCCATTCGATTCGGCTGGCGCGGTTCTCGTTCTTGCGCACCTTATAGCCGCAGGATCCCAGATCCACGACCCCTTTCTTACCCTGCCAGTTAATTTTACAGCCGCAGTAGAAATCACCCGGTACGTCGGCGTTAATCTTTACGCCTGCGGTTTTTGCCTGTGAGAAACTGTGAATACCGTCGGCCAGAGCATGGCCGGAGAGCGCCGCCGCCAGAAAAGCGACTGCGAGAGAAACATTACGGGACATCTTACACTCCGTGTCAAAACGAGCCCGCAACGTAACGAATGTTGTTCCCGTATGCAATCAGTCAGATCAGGAAAGTTCCTGAAAGTTCGAGTGATTATTCCGCCACCAGTGGTTCGCCGCACTTTACGCAGCGATAGGTCGCCTCGCCGCGCACCACGCGGTTGTGACGGCGCACGGTAAGCTGGTGCTGCTGGCACTGGCAGCGGTAGGGAAATGTATTGCGGCGTACCGATTCCAGCTCGAACTGGTGGGTGCGGCGAGCCGGAACGCCGAGCACCGCCTCCATCATCCATTTCCACTCTTTGCCGTGCGGCGCGACGCGGCCAAAGTGTTTCCACACCAGAAGGTGGGCCAGCTCGTGCGGCACCACTTCTTCGATAAACGCCTGCTGATTTTCCATCATCAACACCGGATTCAGGCGGATCTCATACGATTCCAGCCACGCGGTGCCTGCCGCGGTGCCACGCTGCTGATAGACCAGCTTCGGTTCAGGATAATCGCGGCCGAGCTTCAGGTTGGCCTGGGCGAGTTTTTCCCGCAGGCTGCGCATAACGGCTTGCTGAATGGCGATGGGGAGACGGGGAGATTTCATAGGGGCAGAGCATAAAGCGGGAAGCGGGGAGGCGCAAGAGGCGCCTCCCCGCAGGAGGATCAGTCGTGTGCGCCGATTTCGCGCAGAGGACGACCTTTCATCAGGTTACGTTCAATGTGTTCCAGTGAAACATGTTTGGTTTCAGGAACCAGCCAGATCGTGAGAACAATAAAGAACAGGTTAAGACCGGCGTAGACCCAGAAGGTATTGGCATTACCCAGGGTATTGAGCATGGTCAGGAACGTTGCGCCGACGATCATGTTGGCAATCCAGTTGGTTGCGGTAGAGCAGGTGATACCAAAATCACGCCCTTTCAGCGGCTGGATCTCAGAACACAGTACCCAAATCAGCGGACCGGCGCTCATCGCAAACCCAATAATAAACATCAGCAGCATCGCCACGGCGAAGTACTGTGCCGTTGGGGAGTGAATGCCCATGTGCATCATGGTACCCAGCACGCCCATCCCGATGGCCATCACCAGGAAGCCCAGCGTCAGGGTTGGTTTACGCCCCCAGCGGTCCACCAGACCGATAGCGATAAAGGTCGCCAGCACGTTAGTCAGGCCGACGATCACGGTGCCCCACATCTGTTCGGTGGTGTTGGTGTAGCCCGCCAGTTCGAAGATTTTCGGCGCGTAATACATGATGACGTTCATCCCGGTGAACTGTTGCATGATCTGTAACAGCACACCGAGGAACACCGCGCGGCGGAAGTTGCTGTTCTCTTTGAACAGCGCCCAGCCGGACTGTTTGACCTTCAGGCTTTCGCGGATCTCTTCCAGCTCGTTTTTGGCTTCGGCGCTGGTATCACGCAGGCGTAAGAGCACGCGTTCGGCATCGTGGAAGCGGCGTTTGGCGGCGAACCAGCGCGGGCTGTCCGGCAGGAAGAAGACACCAATCAGCAGCAGAATGGCCGGAATGATGATGACGCCCAGCATCCAGCGCCATGCGCCGCTGTAGCTGAAGGCGGTATCGGAAAGATAAGCCCCCAGAATACCGATGGTGATCATCAGCTGGTACATGGAAATCATGCTGCCGCGGATTTTTTCCGGTGCGATTTCAGACAGGTACAGCGGGGCAGTATAAGACGCCACGCCCACTGCCAGACCGAGCAGCACGCGGGAAAGGATCAGCACTTCAACGTTAGGCGCAGCGGCAGAGAACAGTGAGCCGGCAACGAACAGGATCGCGCCGATCATCAGGCTCTTTTTACGCCCGAGCTTAAAGGAGAGCCAGCCGCTGCCGACCGCGCCGACGGCGGCACCGAACATCATGGAGCTGACCACCCATTCCTGAGTGTGTGCGCTAATCTGGAACTCATCGGTGATGAAAGGTAATGCACCGGCAATTACGCCAATATCCAGGCCAAAGAGTAATCCTGCCAGAGCGGCGAGGAAGCAGACGAAGAACGTCATTGCCTTATTGGACGTACGCCCCTGTTTATTATTGTCAGGCATTATGCCCTCCAGTTGGGTTATCAGTTTTTACGATATTAAGAGTAGGTGAGCGGCTCATAAAAATATGTGAGTCAAATCACAACGGTGTAATCGGTTACACTAGTTTGTAACCGTAAAAATAATTAAAGCTTTGAAAATATAGAGGTAAATTAATTGATATGCATCGCGTTTGCACAAATTTCAGACTTAACTGAAAGGGAATGTAACAGCAGAAGAAATGCGATCATGCAAAGAGAATATTCTGAAAGCGGGGTATAGAGAGTGAGGTGTAAACGGTTCCAAACATTGCCGGGTGGCGGCTGCGCCTTACCCGGCCTACAAAAATTCACTACCCGTAGGTCGGGTAAGGCATAGCCGCCACCCGACATAAAAAAGGCCAGCACAAAGGCTGGCCTGTTTAAGCTGCTGGCAGTCGTTTATTTCAGACCGGCAGCATCACGCAGCAGGGCGGCTTTGTCGGTTTTTTCCCAAGGGAAATGTTCGCGACCAAAGTGACCGTACGCTGCGGTTTCCTGGTAGATTGGGTGCAGCAGATCCAGCATCTGAATCAGACCGTATGGACGCAGGTCGAAGAACTCACGCACCAGCAGGGTCAGCTGTTCAGAAGGCACTTTTTCAGTACCGAAGGTTTCCACCATGATGGAGGTTGGCTCAGCCACGCCGATGGCGTAGGAAACCTGAATTTCACAGCGGTCAGCCAGGCCCGCAGCAACGATGTTTTTCGCCACATAACGTGCAGCGTACGCCGCAGAACGGTCCACCTTAGACGGGTCTTTACCGGAGAACGCGCCGCCACCGTGGCGCGCCATGCCGCCGTAGGTATCTACGATGATTTTACGACCGGTCAGACCGCAGTCACCCATTGGGCCGCCGATAACGAAGCGTCCGGTTGGGTTGATGAAGAATTTGGTCGCAGAGCTCAGCCATTCAGTTGGCAGAACCGGCTTGATGATCTCTTCCATCACCGCTTCCTGCAGGGATTTCTGGTCAATATCTTCAGCATGCTGCGTGGAAAGAACCACGGCATCAATGCCGACGATTTTCCCGTCGTCATACTGGAAGGTCACCTGGCTTTTCGCATCCGGACGCAGCCACGGCAGGGTGCCGTTTTTACGCACTTCAGCCTGACGCTGCACCAGACGGTGTGCGTAAGTTACCGGCGCTGGCATCAGCACGTCGGTTTCGTTGGTCGCGTAGCCGAACATCAGGCCCTGGTCGCCCGCGCCCTGTTCCAGCGGATCGGCACGGTCAACGCCCTGGTTGATGTCCGGGGACTGTTTGCCGATAGCGCTCAGTACGGCGCAGGAGTTGGCATCAAAGCCCATATCAGAATGTACATAACCGATCTCACGCACCGTGTTACGGGTGATCTCTTCGATATCAACCCATGCGCTGGTGGTGATCTCACCGCCAACCAGAACCATGCCGGTTTTGACATAGGTTTCACACGCTACGCGCGCCTTTGGATCCTGCGCGAGGATCGCATCCAGCACCGCATCGGAGATTTGGTCAGCAATTTTATCAGGATGTCCTTCTGATACGGACTCGGACGTAAACAGGTGTTTTGCCATGTTTTATTTCACCTAAAAGGAATTTGGTTAGCTCGAACTGCTGTGTGGAATAGCCAAAGAAGATAATTCTACCAAGGCCTGCAGGATTTTGACACTGGCAGTCTGAGTGTTAATCGGTATGGATGGATTAACATCTGGACGTCTATTTTAGGTCACTTCTTCACCCGATTTCCAGTTTTTTTTGACTCACCTCTCACTGCGTTGAAAACTCGGCTGGAAATTTTTCCTGACGGCGCTGGCAACCTGCGCATTTTTGTTTTGCTTTTTAGCGACCTTCTCGGTATAAAACGCGGCGCGCGGCTCATATAAAATAAGCGCTCGATGAACACATCGTGTCGCCACTTCCAGCCGGGTTAAGCAGTGAACTTTTAGCTTTGGCTTGTGGTCCGTTTCAGCAGAGGCGGCCGTGGAGGTGATACGAGATAATGAACCATTGTTTTCCGCTCATTCAGCGCAGTCGTTCTGGCGCGCATTTGATTCCCACCCGCACTTCTGGTCTAAACACCTGCCGATGTTATACCCATCTCGGTGCTTCTCAGGATTCCAGAGCCGGTCACGCTTTGTGAAAACTGAACAAGGGCGCTCTTGTTAATACAGGAGTTTTCTCGTGGTTTCGCCGAACCTTGTCATACAGAGTTCGGATACGTGTTTTACAATGATATGAATAAGAAACCGGTCGCACGGTCTGGATTTCAGCATACTCTGCTGGGAAATGGAGCCGTTAATGGGTTGTTATCGCCGTATAACGCTGCGATAGTAGTCAACTGTTTTACACTTAATACAAAGAGTTGAGGTTCGCTATGTCTGACGACATGTCTTCGCTTTCGCCTTCGTCAGCAGGCGAACAGGGTGTACTACGTTCTATGCAGGAGGTTGCGATGAGCTCCCAGGAAGCCAGCAAGATGCTGCGCACTTACAATATTGCCTGGTGGGGCAATAACTACTACGACGTTAACGAGCTGGGCCACATCAGTGTCTGCCCGGATCCGGACGTCCCGGAAGCGCGCGTGGATCTCGCTAAGCTGGTGAAAGCCCGTGAAGCCCAGGGTCAGCGCTTGCCTGCACTGTTCTGCTTCCCGCAGATCCTGCAACATCGCCTGCGTTCTATTAACGCCGCGTTCAAACGCGCGCGGGAATCGTATGGTTATAACGGCGACTATTTCCTCGTTTACCCGATCAAGGTAAACCAGCACCGTCGCGTGATTGAGTCCCTGATCCACTCCGGCGAACCGCTGGGCCTGGAAGCTGGCTCCAAAGCGGAGCTGATGGCGGTTCTGGCGCACGCGGGCATGACCCGGTCGGTGATCGTCTGTAACGGCTATAAAGACCGCGAATACATTCGTCTGGCGCTGATTGGCGAGAAGATGGGCCACAAGGTCTATCTGGTGATCGAGAAGATGACCGAAATCGCGATCGTGCTGGAAGAGGCCGAGCGTCTGAACGTGATCCCACGCCTTGGCGTGCGTGCGCGACTGGCGTCGCAGGGTTCCGGTAAATGGCAGTCTTCCGGCGGTGAAAAATCCAAGTTCGGCCTCGCGGCGAACCAGGTGCTTCAGCTGGTGGAAATACTGCGCGAGCGCGGTCGTCTGGACAGCATTCAGCTGCTGCACTTCCACCTTGGCTCGCAGATGGCCAACATTCGCGACATCGCCACCGGCGTGCGTGAATCGGCACGTTTCTACGTTGAGCTGCACAAGCTTGGCGTAAATATTCAGTGCTTTGACGTGGGCGGTGGCCTGGGCGTGGATTACGAAGGGACACGCTCGCAGTCTGACTGCTCGGTCAACTACGGCCTGAACGAATACGCCAACAACATTATCTGGGCGATTGGCGATGCCTGCGAAGAGCACGGCCTGCCGCACCCGACGGTGATCACCGAATCCGGCCGCGCGGTCACTGCGCACCATACGGTGCTGGTCTCTAACATCATCGGCGTTGAGCGCAGCGAAATCACTGAAGCCACGCCTCCGGCAGACGATGCTCCACGTTCCCTGCAAAGCATGTGGGAAACCTGGCAGGAGATGCACGAGCCGGGCACGCGTCGTTCTCTGCGCGAATGGCTGCACGACAGCCAGATGGATCTGCACGACATTCACGTCGGTTATTCTTCAGGCACCTTTAGCCTGCAGGAACGCGCGTGGGCGGAGCAGCTCTATCTGAACATGTGCCATGAAGTGCAGAAGCAGCTCGATCCGAGCAACCGCGCGCACCGTCCGATTATCGACGAGTTGCAGGAACGTATGGCGGACAAAATGTACGTCAACTTCTCCCTGTTCCAGTCGATGCCGGATGCCTGGGGTATCGACCAGCTGTTCCCGGTTCTGCCGCTGGAAGGGTTGAATCATGCGCCTGAACGCCGCGCGGTGCTGCTGGACATTACCTGTGACTCAGACGGCGCGATTGACCACTACGTCGACGGTGACGGTATCGCTACGACCATGCCAATGCCGGAGTACGATCCGGAGAACCCGCCAATGCTGGGCTTCTTTATGGTGGGTGCGTATCAGGAGATCCTCGGCAACATGCACAACCTGTTCGGTGATACCGAAGCGGTTGACGTGTTTGTCTTCCCTGACGGCAGCGTGGAGGTTGAGCTGTCCGACGAAGGGGACACCGTGGCGGATATGCTCGAATACGTTCAGCTGGATCCGAAAAAACTGCTCACCCAGTTCCGCGATCAGGTCAAAAACACCGGTCTGGACGATGCCTTGCAGCAGCAGTTCCTGGAAGAGTTTGAAGCGGGTCTGTACGGGTATACGTATCTGGAAGACGAGTAGTAAAACCTCCCTCTCCCGGTGGGAGAGGGTTGGGGTGAGGGCATCAGACCGCACGATGCCCTATACTCACTTGAACCCGTATGAATTAACGGCGATAATTCGCCCTACTATGCGATTTACGAATCAATCCCTTCCTCGTCGGGTTTAACGACGCGGAGGGGATTTTTTTTCATCTGTTTTTAATGTATCGACTTTATAAGAGGTCAGGACATGAGCACTTTAGGTCATCAGTACGATAACTCTCTGGTATCTAACGCGTTTGGTTTTTTACGCCTTCCGATGAACTTCCAGCCTTACGACAGCGATGCTGACTGGGTGATCACCGGCGTACCGTTCGACATGGCAACGTCCGGTCGTGCGGGTGGACGTCATGGCCCGGCGGCAATTCGTCAGGTTTCCACCAACCTGGCCTGGGAGCACAACCGCTTCCCGTGGAACTTCGACATGCGCGAGCGCCTGAACGTGGTGGACTGCGGTGATCTGGTGTACGCCTTCGGTGACGCGCGCGAAATGAGCGAAAAATTGCAGGCGCACGCCGAGAAGCTGCTGGCGGCCGGTAAACGCATGCTCTCCTTCGGCGGTGACCACTTCGTGACCCTGCCGCTGCTGCGCGCCCACGCGAAGCACTTCGGTAAAATGGCGCTGGTGCACTTTGACGCGCATACCGACACCTACGCGAACGGCTGCGAATTCGACCACGGCACCATGTTCTACACCGCGCCGAAAGAAGGCCTGATCGATCCGAACCACTCCGTGCAGATCGGCATCCGCACCGAGTTCGACAAAGACAACGGCTTCACCGTACTCGACGCGGGCCAGGTGAACGATCGCGGCGTGGACGATATTCTGGCTCAGGTTAAGCAGATCGTCGGCGATATGCCTGTCTACCTGACCTTCGACATTGACTGCCTGGATCCGGCATTCGCACCGGGTACCGGTACGCCGGTGATCGGCGGCCTGACGTCAGACCGCGCCATCAAGCTGGTGCGCGGCCTGAAGGATCTTAACATTGTCGGGATGGACGTGGTGGAAGTGGCTCCGGCCTATGACCAGTCCGAGATCACCGCGCTGGCCGCGGCGACCCTGGCGCTGGAAATGCTCTACATCCAGGCAGCGAAAAAAGGCGAATAAGCCTTACGCGCTGATTGCTGCTGCGCGCCGCATGCGCAGCAGCAACATTCCCCAGGCCAGCGTGAAGGTGTGGACAAACCCCGGTTATTTCGCGGGCGATGACCATTCCCGTCAGCGAGCCTAACAAAGGCGAAACCGCGCAGACCGCGGCCCAAATCGCAATGCTGCTTAATAATCCCTGCCGATAATGAAGTTTGCTTTCAATAACCGGCGTTAATAATAGAGCGGAAAAACCATAACCCAGAAGAAAGCAGGTCATGAGTAGACCCTGTAACATTCTGTTTTCATTTAACTGAAAATGTTCGGCAAATTCCGGGTTTAAAATCATTACCGAGATATTTACCCGATCGACGTACGAAATAATAATGAGTAATAAAAGCGCAATCGTGCCTTGCCATCTTGCCGTCATCATGTCCGCCTTACGTTTTTTGTAACTTATATTTTTCATCAATGTGATTGTCACGGAGCTAAAATGATTCACCTGTGAAACTCATTGTTTATTAAAGATAAATTAAAAATCAGTTTCACCGGTGAAACGCGAAAGAGGTGACGTTAATTTATTTTTAAAGAGTAAAAAGAAAGGAAGTCAATATCTTTTATTCAAAATAAGAGACCATTAAAAAAACGTATTTCTCACGCTGTAATAATGAAAATTTCATATCGCTGCATTTTTTCGTGATCCCTTGCACACTTAGTTAATTAATTGCCGATCGATTAACAAATTCGTCACATTGTCGCTTGACGAAACATTCATCGCTTTTATATTGACCGTATTAAATAAGAAACAGAGTTTCATATATGAAACAAAAGCCTGGAGGATCGTGATGAGCTGGATAGGCGTATGTGACGCAGAACAAGTACAGGAAGATTTCCCTTTTAGCGGCAACGTCGACGGGAAAGAGATCGGCGTTTACCTGATCGACGGTGAATATTACGCGCTGGAAGACGTATGCCCCCACGCCTATGCCCTGCTGAGTCAGGGCTTCGTAGAAGACGGCAAGGTGGAATGCCCGCTGCACGAGGCGGTGTTCGACGTCAAAACCGGCCAGTGTCTGCACGGCCCCGGAGGACGCAACCTCAACCGTTACCCGGTTCGGGTCTTTGAAAACCAGATTCAGATTACCTTTGTTGAGGAGACCGTGGCATGAGCGACACGCTGAACTACAACCCGGCGCTGCCGGAAAGCCGCCAGTTTACCCCGCCGGCAGAGGGCGGTAATGGCGCCATTCACAAACCGGGCGAGTACCAGAACCTGATCTGGCAGACCCGCAGCCGCGAGCCGGAAAGCTGGGAGGTGAAGCTGATTGCTACGCTGGAAGAGCTCTTCGAACAGGGCGTTGAAACCTTACCGGAGCTGGTAAACGGGCTGAACGCGGTGCGCATGCACGACCAGCAGGGTGAGCCGTGGAGCGACGCCAGCTTCCAGGCATTTTTACAGGTTAACGGCTACTGAGGGCAACGCGATGACGACGACCGTACAACACTATCTGGATAAAGGCCTGCGCGGCCTCTGGTATCCGGTGCTGGCGAGCTGGGAAGTGCAGTCTGCGCCGGTGGGCATCACCCGCCTGGGCGAGCAGATTGTGGTCTGGCGCAACAAAGACGGCCAGGTGCAGGCGCTGGAGGACCGCTGTCCGCACCGCGGCGCGCGCCTGTCGATGGGCTGGAACCTCGGCGACCGCATCGCCTGCTGGTATCACGGCGTAGAGGTGGCGGGCAACGGCGAGGTGAAAGACGTGCCCGCTGTGGATAAATGTCCGCTGGTCGGCCAGCAGTGCGTGCGCAGCTATAACGTGCAGGAGGCGCACGGCGCCATCTTCCTCTGGTTTGGCGTCACCGCGGATCAGCAGCCGGACGAACTGACCTTCCCGGATGAACTCGCCGACACGGACAGCTTCAGCAACTTCCTCTGCACCGCCGCGTGGAAATGCAATTACCAGTACGCGCTGGAAAACGTGATGGACCCGATGCACGGCACCTATCTGCACTCCTCCTCGCACTCGATGGCGGAAGGGGATCGCAAGGCCGACATGGTGCTCCAGCCGACCAAAACCGGCTTTATCTTTGAGAAGAAAGGGCAGAGCGGCGTCAACTTCGACTGGGTGGAGCTGGGCAACAGCGGCACCTGCTGGATGCGTCTCTCCATTCCGTACAAGAAGCGTTTCGGGCCGGGCGGCAACTTCTTTATCGTCGGCATGGTGGTGCCGGAAGATAACGACAACTGCCGCGTCTTCTTCTGGCGCATTCGCCGGGTGCAGGGCTGGCAGCGCGATATGTGGCGCTTCATGTACCGCAACCGGCTGGAAAAACTGCACTGGGAAGTGCTGGAGCAGGACCGCGTGGTGCTGGAGAGCCTGGCGCCAAACGCCCGCGATCATGAATACCTGTATCAGCACGACGTTGGCCTCTCGCGCCTGCGTCGCATGATGCAAAAGGCCGCCAAAGAGCAGCTGGCGATGCGTGAAGCACAGCAGGGGGCCGCCTGATGAACGGGCTGCTGAGCGGTAAGCGCATCGTCATAACCGGCGCCGCGCGCGGGCTGGGCTACCACTTTTCCCAGGCCTGCGCGGAGCAGGGCGCGGCGGTGGTGATGTGCGACATCCTCAAAGGCGAGCTGGCCGAGAGCGCCCACCGGCTGAGCGAGCGGGGATATGCGATCGAATCGCACGTTATCGATCTGGCCGATCCGCAGTCCATTGAGCAGGTGTTCAGCGCGATTGGCGAGCAGGGGCAGATTGACGGTCTGGTGAACAACGCGGCGATGGCGACGGGCGTCGGCGGCAAAAATATGCTCGATTACGATCCGGATCTCTGGGATCGGGTGATGAGCGTCAACGTCAAAGGCACCTGGCTGGTAACGCGCGCCGCCGTACCGCTGCTACGCGAGGGGGCGGGCATCGTGAACGTCGCGTCCGACACCGCGCTGTGGGGCGCGCCGCGCCTGATGGCCTACGTCGCCAGCAAGGGCGCCGTGATTGCCATGACCCGCTCAATGGCGCGCGAACTGGGTGAAAAGCGTATACGCATTAACGCCATCGCGCCGGGGCTAACCCGCGTCGAGGCGACGGAATATGTCCCCGCCGAACGGCATCAGCTCTACGAAAACGGCCGTGCGTTAACGGGCGCGCAGCAGCCGGAAGACGTCACCGGCAGCGTGGTCTGGCTGTTAAGCGATCTGTCGCGGTTCATCACCGGACAGCTGATCCCGGTCAACGGCGGTTTTGTCTTTAACTAAGGTAGGGCGATGATGGCAAACGATCAGGAAGTGAAGTATCTGGTGCCGGGGCTGGAGCGCGGTTTACAGCTGCTGTTGGCCTTTGGCGAGCAGCATCGCGATCTGACCTTTGCCGAACTGCATCGGCTGGTGGATATGCCGAAGGCCACCGCCTATCGCGTGGTACAGACGCTGGAGTACATGGCATTTCTGGAGCGCAACACGCGCACCAATACCTTTTCGCTGGGCATGAACGTGCTGCGTCTTGGCTTTGAGTACATCGCCTCGCTGGACGTGGCGCAGGTCGGCCAGCCGGTGATCGAGCAATTGCGCGACGTGAGCCAGTGCAGCAGCCATCTGGCGATCCGCGACGGGCGCGACATTATCTATATCGCCCGCGTCAGCGCCGCCGGGTCGCGTATCAACCAGGTCAGCATTGGTACCCGTCTGCCGGTGCACTGCACCTCGCTGGGCCGCATGCTGTTGACCGATATTTCCCGCGCTGATTTCGAACAGCTGTTCCCGCATGAGCGCCTGCCGGGCAACACGCCGGGGCAGCTTCACGACCGCGAAGCCCTGTGGCAGATGGTGCAGCAGGACAAAGCCCGCGGGTATGTCATTGGCGAATCCTTCTTCCGCCACGGCATCTCTTCCATCGTCTACCCGGTGTATGACCGAAGCGGCCGCGTGGCGGCGGTGGTCAGCATTCTGGTGCCGTCGGAGGAGATCCCACTGAGCGACCGCGAGCGCCTGCAAAACGAGGTTCGCCTTGCGGCGGATAAAATTTCTGGCTTCTTAGGGTATCTGTCACAGGCCAGTTAAATCAGTGAGTTAACGTCAGGCGCTTGACTGCGTCGGGCATGTTTTACGCCCAATCTGGGCCAGATGAGGCAACGAACGATGAGTATAACCGGAATTGAAAAGCTGGAATTTGGTGTGGAAGACCTGACGCACTGCGCCAAATTTATGCGTGATTTTGGCCTGACGGGCGATGCCAGCGGCCAGCGTTTCACCACCCTGAGCTGCGCGCGCGTGGAGCTTAACCCGATCGACAGCCACGACCTGCCGCCCGCGTTTGAAGCGGGCAACACCCTGCGCCGCATGACCTGGGCGGTTGCCAGCCAGTCTGAGCTGGATGCGCTGCGCCCGAAGCTGGCGCAACAGCCAGGTTTTCGTGAAGTGGGCGACGCGCTGGAATGCCTGGATCCGAACGGCATGACGCTGCGCGTGCAGGTGACCCAGCAGACCGACGTGGAGCTTAACGTCGAGCCAATAAACCAGTGGGGCGACGCCCGCCGTATCGACACACCCAGCCCGGTTTACGATCGCGCCCAGCCGATCAACGTGGGGCATGTGGTGTTCTTCGTGGAAGAGCTGGCGGCAGTGGAGAAATTCTACCGCGAGGTGCTCGGCTTCCAGGTCTCGGATCGCTATATCAACCGCGCCGTGTTCCTGCGCTGCGGGGCGCGTGGCGGCCATCACAACCTGTTCCTGCTGCAACTGCCGAACCGCAAGCGCGGCCTTAACCACGTGGCCTTCACCGTGCGCGACATCCACGAGGTGATCGGCGGCGGTATCGCGATGAATAAACATGACTGGAGCACCTTTATCGGGCCGGGCCGTCATCCGGTGTCGTCGGCGTACTTCTGGTACGTCAACAGCCCGACCGGCGGCGCGTTTGAGTATTACACCAACGACGACTACCTGACCGAAAACTGGCAGCCGCGCGAGCTGGAGCACTCCCTGGTCTCCTTTACCGAATGGGCGGTGGAGGGCGGGATTGACCACGACACGCGCCGTCAGCAGAAAAAGCCGGAGGCGGTATGACATCGCGCATTGTCATTATCGGCGGCGGCCAGGCGAGCGGCTGGGCGGCGAAAACCCTGCGTGACGAGGGCTTCGACGGCGAGATTTGCGTGGTGGCGGAAGAGGAATGGGATTTCTACGAGCGGCCGCCGCTGTCAAAAGCGTCTCTGCTGGAGCCGGACTCCGCGCTTCCGCGGCTGTTTAGCGAAGAAGCGCAGCAGGCGCTGAACCTGATCTGGTACCGCCCGCTGCGTGCTGAATCAGTCGATCGTGAAGAGAAAATCGTGCGTTTAAGCAACGGCGAATGTCTTAGTTACAACATCCTTTTAATCGCTACCGGCGGGCGGGCGCGCCTGCCTTCGCAGGCGTGGGCCAGCCATCCGCAGGTCTACACCCTGCGCCACTGGCAGGACGCGCAGCGCCTGAAAAGTCGCCTGTCGGAAAGTCACAAACTGGCGATTATCGGCGGCGGCTGGATTGGCCTTGAGATTGCCGCTTCCGCGCGGAAAAGCGGCGTGGCGGTCACCCTGTTCGAGCAGCAGCCTGCGGTGTGCATGCGCTCGGTGAGCAGCGAGGTGTCCCAGCGCCTGGAGGCCATCCACCGCGAGCAGGGGGTGGAGATCCGTACCGGCTGCGGCGCGCTGGAGCTGGAGGACGATAATGGCCTGCCGGTCATCCACTGCGACGGCAACCGTGAAACCTTTGATACGGTCGTGGTCGGGATCGGCGTCGATCTCAATCTGGAGCTGGCGCTTGATGCGGGGCTGAAAACCGGGCGCGGGATCGTGGTGGATGCCCAGGGACGCACCTCGGATCCATTCATCTTTGCCGCTGGCGATGTGGCCCAGCACCATCACTACGGCCTGTGCATCCAGTCCTGGGCCTTCGCCCAGAATCAGGCAGTGGCGACGGCGAAAGCGATGCTCAACCCCGATGCGCCAGGTTACGACGACGCGCCGTGGCTGTGGTCGGATCAATATCAGCACAATATTCAGATCCTCGGTATTCCGCAGCCGGAGAGTAAAACGATAGTGCGTGAAGATGCGCTGTTCTTCTCGCTGGATGAAAACGGGCGGCTGACGCAGCTGGTGGCGTTCAACGATGCGCGCACCGTCAAGCTGGCGAAGCGCTGGATGGCGGCGGGGCGGGATCTGTCGAACGTACCGCTTGCCGACCCGACATTTTCACTGATGTCACTGCGATAGCTAACCCGCACCCGTAGGGGGAGAGATGACCACACTAGAGACGAACACCGCGCCGGTTGAGGCGAGCGGTGAGGGGACCCGCACGCCCGAAAAAGCGGTGCGCTGGGCCATCCCGCTGTCGCTGCTGGCCTGCGTGCTGCTGGCGTTTTTCGACAAAATCAGCATCGCGGCGCTCTTTTCGGATACCCAT
>OKQC01000022.1_pt1 | contig 48169 bp, 61 predicted proteins | sample 1611761 | NCBI WGS metagenome assembly OKQC01 (sample SAMN04436767, study PRJEB24849) | human gut metagenome | biome: human gut; feature: NICU; material: stool | host: Homo sapiens | place: USA: Saint Louis, MO | collected 2011-05-05
GACCTGAATAACTGCCCAACCAGCACGACTGCAAATATTGTCTTCTCAGGCCCTGTTGATGCTGTTGCAGCCGATCCATCCTATTTTGCAAACACTGCTACGCTGGGTGCGGCAACCAACGTGGCCGTTCAGCTCAAGCAGGGCGGCTCAAATGGTACCATCGTCAAAAATAATGCAGATAACGATCCTATTACTTTCACCGATGGCACAGCGAGTCAAACCTATACCGCGCAGATGATTGCCACCGGGCAGGCCGTTGCCGGCGATGTTAACGCTGTTATTACCTACAACGTCCGTTATAACTGATTCCGCAGGAGGGGAAACCCTCCTTTTTAGTTTGTGAGTGCATTATGAAACCCATCGCCGCTGTTATTTTTTGCGTGGCCAGCGCCGCCAGCCTGAACGCGTCCGCCAGTATTGTTACCGGGAGTACGCGGGTTATTTTTGACGGCTCCCGCCAGGCCGCCTCTTTGTCCGTTGAAAACTCTGACAAGGTTACTAACCTGGTACAGTCGTGGATTAGCCCGGCTAAAGGCAGCCCGTTAAAAAAAGAAAATATGATTATTACGCCACCGCTATTCCGTCTGGAAGCCGGGAAAAAAGCGTCAATTCGTATTGTGCGTTCAGGTTTACCTGTTCCGGAAGATCGTGAATCGCTGTTATGGCTGAACGTGAAAGGGATCCCCGCTACCGACGGTAGTGAAGGTAAAAATACGATGCAAATTGCCATCAACTCAAAGATTAAGCTGATCTACCGTCCGGCAGCATTACAGGGGCAGACGCCAGAATCCAGTGCGGAAAAGCTTAAGTGGAACCTGACCGCGAAGGGTTTACAGGTCAATAACCCGACACCTTTTTATATGAACTTCTCACGAATTGAAATTAATCACCAGGCGTTAAGCGGACAGTATTTTGTCGCGCCATTCTCCACGTTGAGTATTTCTGAAGGTGTTATGTCACCTCACGGCAAAGTAACCTGGTCGCTTATTAATGATTATGGCGTGAAAGGCCCGGACAAAGTCACCTCATATTAATCGACACCGTAAGTCTCCCGCACGGATACAGGGTTACAATGGAAAAAGTGAAACAAACCTACGTCCTTTCTTTAGGGCTCGGGCTCAGTGTTGTCTTTAGTTCTTTCAGCGCACGTGCGCAGGAACATTTCAACCCTCATCTTTTGGAAACAGACAGCGCAGAAGTGCCAGCAATGGATCTCAGTCTGTTTGCCAAAGATGAGGTGCCGCCCGGGGACTATAACGTCGACATTTTTATCAACGGCAATCTGGTAGACAGTAAAACCCTCTCTTTTCGACGGTTGAAAAGTGCCCCTACGTCAGACCGCACAGGGGCATGCTTAAACGTCACTCAGCTGAAAGCCTGGAACGTTCGTGTCGATAACTATTTTGGCGAACAGGAAAAAGCCAGCGAATGTGTGGATCTGTTTACCATCCCCGGCGCGGACGAAAAAATCGATCTGGCGCAGCAGCGTTTCGACCTGATCCTGCCGCAGGTTGCTTTATTTAACACCGCAAGGGGTTATGTTTCACCGGAGCGCTGGGATGAAGGGATCACGGCGGGTTTACTTAATTACAGCGTCTCAGGTCAACAGGATCTGCATCAACGCAACGGCACCGACAGCAGTAATCAGTTTCTTAGCCTGCAACCGGGGCTGAACGTAGGCGCCTGGCGCTTTCGCAACTATTCCACCTATACCCATTCCGAATCCGAAAATGACTGGGATTCCGTGTATACCTACGCCTCACGGGATATTAAATCTCTTAAAAGCCAGCTGGTACTGGGACAAGGAACCACGCGCGGCGGCATTTTTGATAGCGTCGGTTTCACCGGGGTGCAGATGTACTCGGATAACGATATGAAGCCGGACAGCATGCAAGGCTTCGCCCCTGTAATACGCGGTATAGCCCGCAGCAATGCCGAAGTGACGGTATACCAGAACGGTCACAGCATTTATAAGGCTACCGTGCCGCCGGGGCCGTTTGAATTCAGCGATATGTATCCGACCGGCAGCTCCGGCGATCTGCAGGTGGTGATCAAAGAGTCCGACGGTACGCAAAGTAGCTTTATTGTGCCTTACGCCACGCTGCCGGTATTGCAACGTGAAGGTCAGGTGCAGTATGGCCTGGTGGCGGGCAAAACCCATCAGGACGGGTCGGGTTCACGTGCAGAGGATTTTAACTTTATTCAGGGATCAGCGGCCTGGGGCGTCGGAAAAGGGATCACGCTTTACGGCGGCTATATTCAGGCGGAAGACAATTATTCCAACTTGATTGCCGGAACCGGTTTTAATATGGGCAGCGCCGGAGCGCTCTCATTTGATATTTCCCAGTCGTGGGCGGATATCCCGCAGCCGGACAACATGCGACAACAGGAACACCATAGCGGCCAGTCGTATCGCGTGCGCTACAGTAAGACGCTTCAGCAGACCAACACCGATATTGCCGTCGCCGGTTATAAATTTTCAACCCGGGGTTATCTTTCGTTTCAGGACTTCCTCAATGACTGGGATCCGGGCAATAGCACTATTGATAATGGCCGCGAGCGAAACCGTTTTGATGTGACAATCTCACAGACGTTGCCTTTCGGCACCCTGTCACTGAGCATGTACGACGCCTCTTACTGGAACAGTGAACATGCGGACTCCATGAACCTGGGCTTCAGCAGCACGCTTGGACCGGTGTCGTACTCGCTGAACTATGCCCACTCTAAAAACGTCAATGGCGGTTACAATAACGATTCCGATAACTACGACGACGATAACGTCTTCTCGCTTAACCTGAGCGTACCGTTCAGCGCCTTCAGCCACAGTGAAGCGGCCCGGTCTGTTTCGGCTAACTATTCGATGAACAGTAGTAAAAACGGCGATACCACGCACAACATCGGAATTTCCGGTACCGCGATGCAGGAAAACCAGCTGAACTGGCAGGTTTCAGAAGGCTATAACGCCGATTCTGAAGCTACTAACGGCAATGTCACTGTGGGTTATCAAAGTACTTATGCCGATATGTCCGCAGGCTATAGCTACGACGATTACAGCCGACGAGTGAATTACAGCCTGCGCGGGGGCATGGTGCTGCATCGCGACGGTATCACCCTGGCGCGTCAGCTTAACGATAGCGTAGCGCTGGTTGAAACGCCGGGGGTTTCCGGTATGCCGATCAACGGGCAGACGAACGTTCATACCGATTATTTCGGTAACGCCATTGTGCCGTACGTTCGTCCGTATCACAGCAATTCGATCTCACTCAACACAGTGGATGCCAGCGATACTTCCGCGGCCATTGATAACATCGCCAAAACCGTGGTGCCGACCAAAGGGGCGGTAGTACGCGTGAAGTACAACACCTGGATTGGACAAAAGGCGATGATGACGCTGACCTACAACGGTAAACCGGTGCCGTTTGGCGCAGTAGTAACACAAACCAGCGGCGAGTCGGATGACACGCGCAGCAGTATTGTTGGCGACGGCGGGGAAGTGTATCTCGTCGGGCTCGCCGGGAAAGGGCGGTTAATTGTTAAGTGGGGGGAGACGGCGAACAAGCAGTGCGCCGTTGATTACACACTTGCCGGCGCTAAAACAGAGGCCGATATTTTATTCATCAACGGGGTTTGCCATCCCGTATCGGGAGCAAATTAATGTCACGCTTCATTATTCTCCGTTCCGGCCTTAAATCGCTCATCGGCCCGGGAATGGTATTCATGCTGAGCGTGTCGCCGGCAATGGCGTACACCGATCGCAATGATATTGAGTTCCATGTCACCGGAAACATTATTGATGGCTCATGTAACGTCACCAAACCGGAGGCAGTCGACCTCGGGAAATATTACTGGAAAGACTTTGCCGTAGCGGGGGGGAACACAGGAAATGTGCCAGTGACCATCGCGTTTGACAGCTGCACCGCAGGGTTAAGCCAGGCAACGGTTACCTTTACAGGCGCACCTTACGCTGAAGATCCGGCTTATGCCTCTGTCATTTACGCCAATCAGGTGGCGGCAGATGCAGGCGGCGCGACCGATGTCGGCCTTCAGTTGTTTATCCGTGACCACGAACATCCCATCAGCGGTGTCGCGCTGGCCAACGGCGTGAGCTACCCGGTTGCGCTCGAAAACCAAACCGGCGCGATGACTTTTACTGCCCGAATGTATACCCCACATGGGACCCCAACACCGGGTGCATTCAGCAGTGCGATTACATTGAATGTTGTTTATAACTGAGCTTAAGTGAGCAGACTAATTTCATGTCAAAATATTTATATTATCTGGTGTTATTGCTGGGGACAGTCCCACTATTAAGTCATGCAGCCTGTAACCGGGATAACGGCGATGATGTTACCGTCACGACGATCCCATTACCCTCGAAACTGTTGGTCAGTGCGAAAAATTATACCTTTGGCGAAGTGTTATACGATTCTGGATATATCAGCGGGACGGATGGGGATGTCACGATTAAAAACTGTAGCAGGGATTATTACGTAGGATTTCATTATAACCCGACTCATTTAGCGTCGGCGTCGCCGGTGGGAGATAATATCTACCCGACCACGATACCGGGTATCGGCATTAAGACCTACACGCTTAACCAGGCCGGTCCGTATGATTATGAACGTGCGGTTGATAACTCATGGCAGTCCGGCGATGGCGAGAGCAGCCATACGCTGGCGGGCTCGGCCTATCGTGTGCAGTTGATTGCGACGGGGGGTACAATCCCGAGCGGTAATCTGGCCCTCGAGAGCGGCAAACTGGCGACGGTGGAATTTCGTGAAGGGCAAAGCAGTTCGGATAACGGTGATAATGCGTCAGAAGTCTATTTGTCAAATACGCAGATAGAAGTCTATGCGATGGGATGCTCAGCATCCGTTTCTTCCCTGCTGTTTAATATGGGCGATGTGGATACCTCTGCGTTTGATAATCTTAAGATGGTGGAAGGACCCGAACAGGATGTTGGTCTGAGCTGTCAGCCAGGCACCAACGTGACCATGACCATCAACGGGCCGCTTGCCGAGGTCGACAATGATAATGGCTCAGTGATTGCCTTAGACCAGTCTGAATCGGGTACGACGGCGACCGGTGTGGGGGTCGTGATATCAGCCTATCAACCGGCGCTACGCAGTTTTACCTACTGGGCCATTGGTCAGGAGGTGCAAGCTTTTAATTCCAGTCGTGTAAAAGCCGCATCACAAGGCAGTGGGCTGGCTGCCGATGGTACCGCGATTGCTGATATCGGCTCCGCAACAACCTATAGCGATCCGGCAAATGCAGGCGGGGCCGGAGAGTCTGAAACCTTACGTTTCAAAGCGTGGTATTACAAAACCAGTGACGTTGTCACGCCAGGGCAAGCAAATGCCACCGGGACAATCACCCTTAAATATAATTGATACCTTTGATCATGACAGGGGGTAGCGCTGCGGTTTATTTTTGTACACCTCTGCGCTACCGTTATGTGTTTCTGTCGTGTACATTTCCTCTGCGACCCTATTTATTCGGTGGAACTGACAATGATTACTAAACGGTCTGAGCCACGCTTTTCATTCATTCTGTTAATTTTTGTGTGTCTTGTAGGATTATATTCTTTTAACGGTCACCTTAAGCCTCACGCCGGACAAAAAGGGGTTGCATGTATTTCTTACAAGCGGATCCTGCGTGAATCACCGTTACTGGCACAGGAAAAAAAGCAGAACGAAATACTTCTCGCATTAGCTAAAAAATCCGCGCTTGAAGTTGAGAAAAAATATTACGCTCTGCCAGAACCCTTGCGCCGTGAAATGAAAGCGATCGATGATATGAGTAAAAACACGCAACTGCGGGCAGAGCAGGGTCGCCTGCGGCATATAAGCCAGCGAGTCATATCTGATACCGTTGAAAAATACAGAATAGATCATCACTATTCGGTCGTTTTCAATAAAGATAGCGCCTCTACAGTGGATTATGGTCACGACATCAGTAATGAAATTATTAATGAATTACAGCATGTAAAAGTGGTGTACGGGCCGCGCCCTAATTTTGAAGATGCGACCCGGGAGCTTTTGCTCGCTCAACCTGTTTCCGCAGGATGAGTGATTTTACGCAGCCGGCTCGCGCTGACGATGACCGCTACCGCAGAAGCCGCCGCAGCGATCCACAGTGCAGCATGAATAGCTCTCTCATTTGTCGCCAGCAGTACGCCCACAGCGGCGGCCCCCAGACACTGCCCGAACGTGCGCATAATGGATAACACACCGGATGCATAGCTCGCATAGTCACGACTAACGTTTGAGAGCATTTCCCGGTTATTGGGACTCTGAAAGCAGCCAAATCCCATCCCGCAAACCAGGTTTCGCAGGCAGATATCCCACATCGAAGGGCTGGCGGGTAACGTTGCCAGCAGAATCAAACCGACGACAAAAATCATCAGCCCCAGAGTTGAAATCACCGGGGAGGAAATCGTGTCCGCCCACCGACCTGCATGCGGCGCAATCAGCACGATCCCGAGCGGCCACGGCGTAAATAGCAGGGCAGAAATCACCGGACTGTAGCCGTATTCGCTCTGAAACAGGAAGGGTAGCGCAATAAAGGTGATACCCTGGCTGACAAAAGCAATCATCGACGTTAGGGCCGCGAGGGTAAAACGTTCATTTTTGAATATGGCTGGCGGCAGTAAGGGGTTATCCGTGCGGCGGATCTGCCAGATAAAAGCCATGCCGCTCAGCGCAGCGAGAACCGTCCAGCAAAGACTACCTGTGTGATAAGTATCATCATGGAGGCTGTTCGCCGCCACGATCGTCGAACCCAATAGCAGCGCCGACAATATGGCGCCCAGGGAGTCAAAGGGCGCTTGCTTTCGAACCGCATCCCGCGGCAGCGCTTTGACCGCCAGCAGCAAGGCGAGGGTGCCGGGAAGAACGTTTATCGCAAAAAGCCATTGCCAGCTCAGGGTGTGAAGGATCGTACCGCCCAATACCGGGCCGATAGCGGAGCTGGAGGCGATGAGCAGGGCGTGCAAACCCAGAATGCGGCCAAGCAATCGTCCGGGAAATACGGACCGCAGTATCGCGGGAGCAATACTCAGCGTCGCTGCGCCGCCGATCCCCTGAAGCACGCGCATACCGATAAGCACTTCGGGCGTTTTCGCCAGCGCGCAACCCAGCGATGTCAGGGTAAAGGTCGTCAGGCCTGCCAGAAATACTGGGCGATAACCCAGGCGGGCCGCAAGCGCCGCGAATATCGCCAGCGTCATTGCAGCCGCCAGCAGATACCCGTTGGCGAACCAGACGGCATAACTGGCTGGCACCTGCATCTCCTGAGCCATGGAGGGCAGGGCAATGTTGATCATGGTGCCATCAAACACGCCCATTAACGTGGTGGTCATTATCGCGGCCATCACCCGTGCGCGCGTCGGGCCAGGCAGTCCATCGTCGCCGGGTTGGCTGGAAAAAAGCATCATCTTGTTGTCCTTAGAGAAGAGTGTGTGGATGACAAAACTATAAAGATGGCTTTTGCAGGGCGGAAGGCGCACCATTTACACTTTATCGTTGCATGAAACGCCTTATCTGAATCTACAGGGAGGAAGGAGATGTCCGAACCCGATTTTAATTTGCTGATAGCACTCGACATATTGCTGAGCGAAGCGAGCGTGGCAGGCGCGGCACGTCGTCTGAACCTCAGCACCTCGGCAATGAGCCGGACATTAAGCAGGTTACGCGACGTCACTGGCGATCCGATTCTGGTGCGCGCCGGACGTAACATGGTACTGACCCCGTGGGCCGAAGCGACCCGGGACCGTGCCAGGCGTGCTGTGCACGAGGCCAGGGCAGTATTACAGCCCTCAACTGATACGTTCAGCGCGCGAAGTCTGGCGCGACTTTTTACCATCAGGGCAAACGATGGTTTTGTGGTGGCGTTTGGGCCTGCGCTTATAGCGGCTGTGGCCGACGCCGCGCCGGACGTCTGTATACGCTTTGCGCCTAAGCCGGAAAAAACGTCGCGCTATCTTCGGGAAGGGCTGGTTGATCTGGAGATTGGCGTCCAGAGTAATATGGGGCCTGAAATACGGCTTCAACTACTGTTTGAGGATCGGTTTGTGGGCGTCGTGCGTAAGGGGCATCCGCTGGCTAAGCAGGCAGAAATAGGGGTGAAGGATTATGTCGCCTGGGGCCATGTGGTAGCGTCACCCGAGGGTGCACTGCACGGATCCGTTGACGATGCGCTGGCCGAACTCGGAACAAAACGTAAAATCGCGAGCGTCGTACCGGGATTTCCGACGGCGCTGTCCGTGGCGGTGGCATCGGATCTTATCGCCATGATACCCGCGCTCTATTTACTCAATCAGCAGGTAACGGACCAGGTACACGTTTTCGAGCTGCCGTTCAAAAGCCGTCAAATTACGGTATCACAGATGTGGCACCCAAGAATGGAACGCGATCCCGCGCACCGCTGGCTGAGAGAGCAAATTCTTGCGATATGCAGAGTGAAGAGGTCAGACATGATTAAGGGACTTGTATAGCGATTGCTATACGCGCCGCTTATGCTATGCTTGTAAAGCAATTGCTATACAAGAGGTATACCCATGAAATCAGATGTTCAACTCAATCTTAGAGCCAAAGAATCCCAGCGGGCGCTTATCGATGCCGCCGCAGAGATCCTACATAAATCACGTACTGACTTCATTCTGGAGATGGCCTGTCAGGCAGCCGAAAATGTGATCCTCGATCGGCGTGTATTCAATTTTAACGATGAACAGTATGCAGAGTTCATTGATATGCTTGATGCCCCGGTCGCCGACGATCCTGCCATAGAAAAACTGCTGGCAAGGAAACCTCAGTGGGACGTGTAACCGCCCCAGAGCCCTTATCCAGCGTCCATCAACTGGCGGAGTTCGTCAGTGGAGAGGCCGTACTTGACGAATGGTTAAAACAAAGAGGTCTGAAAAACCAGGCGCTTGGCGCAGCCCGAACGTTTGTCGTTTGTAAAACGGGCACAAAGCAGGTCGCGGGATTTTACTCTCTGGCTACCGGCAGCGTTAACCATACGGAAGCGACAGGTAATTTGCGGCGTAACATGCCGGATCCCATTCCCGTGATTATTCTTGCCCGTCTGGCTGTCGATGTCTCAATACGCGGAAATGGGTTGGGAGCCGATTTACTCCAGGATGCGGTTTTACGCTGTTATCGGGTAGCAGAGAATATTGGGGTGCGGGCGATCATGGTTCATGCACTCACTGAAAAAGCCAAAGCGTTTTATATCCACCATGGTTTTAAAGCATCGCAGACTCAGGAACGGACACTGTTTCTCAGGCTTCCTCAGTAGCGGCGGGATTTTATGGAATGAATGTTCAGCCCGTCTGGCTGATAAGCTTGCGCCAGACTCTGTTATGCAAAGTAAATAGCAGCATCCTATAGAAAGCGGTAGAGAGGATACAGCTGCCGCTAAGCCCAAGCATGACAATAGTTACCAGCGCCGCGGTCAGGCTGACGCCCGGAGAAGAAGTACCGCTCAGCGCAGCCAGCAGATAGGCTGCCGTTAATACCAGGCTTAACACCGCCAGCGTAAGATGTAACCGCACGGCGCGCATGCTACCTTTGCCAATCATAAACATCGTCACTCCGTTGATGCCGGCAAAGAGTAGGGCGATCAGCACAACCCACACGAAAACGCGCTGTGCTGGCTGGCCGAGCGCGGTGAGTACGCCATACCCCAGCCACAGTTGCGGAATGGCGAAACTGACAATCACCCCGAGCTTACTAACCGCTGCCGGAATACCCATGGTATGAAGCCCCACGGGCTTAACCATATCATCAGCCAACTGCGTCTTCAGCTGCTGCAACTGTTTCGGGGCGGCATTTTTTATGCTGGCGGACACCTCATTACAATATTGCAGGCGACGGGTTAAAACTTTAAACATTTGAATACTCAGCGTTTATTTTCTATATCCAAACTGGCCCCCAGTACAACAATTCGGAAAGTTTAAAACAAAAGCAGCAAGTAACCGATCTTATAAATAGTGTATTATTTTTTCAGGTTAAAGGAGACGTGAATGACAGTGAAAAACCAGGAACTCATAGCGGCAGGATTCACCAGTAAGGATATCGAGCGAATCAAACGTCACCAGGCGACGGGGGAATCGCAGGAAAAGGTTCTGAAGGATCTGGCCGGTTATTTCCTGTCGGTAGCCTGGATCACCGGCGGGATGGCCATCATCACCTTGTTCACCGCGATCTTTGGCAGCGCCAGCCATGTTATCTCCTGTGTGGTTGCCGTCGTCTTTTTGCTAATTGTTCTGCTTCTGGTGATGCCGGTCAGACTTGGCTATAAATCATGGAAGCTGATGAGAACACAGATCAGCGACTCCGGTCATCACGGGTAAGGAGTTCCAGTACCACCTTCGCGCTCACCCCCCATCCCATAACCTTCATCGTCAGTTTGCCCGGAGACATGGTTTCCACCTTGCGGTAATAGTCTCCGGGAAGATAACGGAAAAGACGCCAGGCATCAGCTTTACCAGTCATACCAAACACCCCATAAACGCTGGCTGCAAGCGTGGTTGCGTTAAAGATCCCCAGGCCAACATCGCGACTGAACCCCATAAATTCCGCTATGGACATAGCGCCGTCCGCTATTAGAAACGCAGCGAACACAGAATGTTTTCTTGAATCCCCAGATGTTTCTTGCTCAGTTCATTCATTCCATAAATTGTGGCGAACATTACCGGTAGGGTAGTCACATCATCAACTATGAGATGATTTCTCTGATTCATCGGTAAGCTCCTGAAAGAGAGGAACTCATGAACTAAAGAATAAACTCACCGTATTTAACATAATATACATTCCATCGGTTCGTGACATGGTATCCCTACTTTTTATAGGGTCATGTTATGGCGGTTTTAGGCGTAAAGTTAACTAAAAGCAGCAACATCAAGCATGTTGTTAGCGCTTTGCTATTGATTTGTGGTCGGATGGGTGAGGGCGATAACGTAGCCCACCTTTTCGGCGATGAAGCTTCCAAAATATCCCCCTTTGATTACGTCCAGGCCTTGCCTGTTCGTACTGCAAAAATCCTTTCTGAAATTTCCCGCCGTGGCATGGCTTTTCACGTTGCGCCACACAGCGGAAAACACGGCATTTTCATTGCCAAAAATTACAAATCTCTGGAAAAGAACACGTGAGGGAAATCATGCACGATTTTGCGCTGGTATTTCGTCATGCCTGGGAGCTGGCAAAAAAAGGGGCCGCAACTTACGGCGGGTCTGCGCGTCAATATTTCCGTGAGTCTCTGCGTCTCGCGTATGACGGTTTGAAAAGGAACGTAACGGCACGTGACCTTGTGAAAATAATGATTAATCGCAGGCTTTCAGTAAGCCAGATATGCGAAGAGGTTAACGCCAGATTTCAGCGCCAAACGGCTAAGAATATCGCTCGTCGAATCTGGAATATGTTTCGATCCCCATATGTGGAAATTGAAAAGAATAAATGCCCTGAGACAGGGAAATTCCTTTATCACCTGAAAAAAGCACAAAAGAATTTCTTTGTTAGCGGGGCCATTACTCGCGCATTGAAATCTGTCAGGCCAGAAAAAAAGAAAGCAGTGAAACCACGACCAGCCATGTCAAAAGAAGAAATAAACGCATGCAGGCTGGCTAACGCATTCCATAACGCGCTGCGAACTGGCGTGTACGTCGAACCGAATTTAATTTGAGGAAGATATGAAAAGAGCAACGCAGATTATCCAGTTTCGCGCAGATGAAGACACTTACGCCCGTGCGCAAGAGCGAGTGAAGAGTGGTGGTTTGCTGCTGCCTGACGTGATGCGCGCGGCGCTAAAGTCCGTGGCTGATGCGGACGCCTCGCCTTTGGCTGACTTAATCAACGGCGTTTCATCTGGCAGCGATTATCTTAATCAGGCGTGGCTTTTTCAAAAGTGTCACGAATTATTTGAATACCGAGACGGCGGTCTTTTCCGTAAATCCAGAAAAGGAATGGGTGAGAAAGGTACGCCAGTTTACGTTAGAACGCGTGAGGGTGAGGAGTGCGTTTTAATTCAGGGAAACCATTACCCATTAAAAGATATTGTCTGGCTAATGGCGAACGGAAGCATTGCCGGAGAGGTGGAGTATAAAAACCCGCACAGGGTAAACATGAAACACTCAATTGAAAACCTGATGGTAAATGCCGCGCCAGAAAAAGAAGCGTTTCTAACAAAGTATTTAAAAGGATCTGAAAAGATCGACGTTATTAAATCAAAACAACGAGCGTTTGTTTTCGACACGTCTAAAGATGAAAGCGCAAAAAAAGTAATTGAGAAATTAATTAACACAGAAAAAACAGTGCCGCTACTTTTGCGCGGGGATGACGACTGGGTTGCATCACGAACAGCGATTCACGCCTTTAAGCTGGCTGATAACCAATACGTTCTAAGCATTTCATAAGGGGCTTTCCGATGAATGAAAACGTTAAACAGGTAATGGCAGAAAAGCGCCGCATGACCATTGGTCAATTAACTGACCTTTTGATAAGTGGGAATCTGCGTCGTGAATTGCGCATGAGCAAGGAAGATTTTTCCACGCTGGTAGGTGTTATGCGTGCCACGGTTCGCCGGGTGGAAGGGTTCGAGGGTGCGCCAAGCATGCGCATGGTGCTTAACACCGCTGCAGCCCTGCGTATTGGTATTGAGTTCCCGGAATGCGGGAAGGTTGAAGTAGTGCCGAGAAGGGCCAAATGATGCGCAGATACATCATAACGGATGCCGACATATTCCAGGTATTCCAGCGCTGGTCGAGCCCTGATTTAAAGAATCAGAAGATGCACACCAGCTTCATCCGTGAGGCGCTGTGCCGCCAACATCCAGATAAGGCGATCCTCCAGTATGACGTGCGCCAGAAGATGAAAAGCATGGCGACGCGCGGTCTGGTTACAGAGGTGCGCCTGGCCCCGAACGCAACGGCTTGGATGATTACGCAAGGTGATTCAAATGGACAAAATTAAGACCAAACGCAACGAGCGCCGTCTCTCTAAAAGCTTCATTGAAGAGGGTTTGAAGCTGGTAGCCGATCGCGCCGAACGTGAGGGCGTGAGCAAAGGCACCGCCAGCCGCCACGCTGCCGCTATCCGTGGTGTTACCCCGGCGTTGGGTGGAGTTAAAACCCGCGTAACCAATCCGGGTGCGTGGGTGGCTCTGTACGCCCGCAGTGATGCTACCTCTACGGTCATCAGCAACATGAAGTTTACCGCCGTCATCTTTGAATGGGCTGGCGAACAGGACTACGAAAACGCGAGCTTTTACGCTCGCATTGCAAAGGCGATCCGCACGGCGCTGGCTGTGCGAGGCGAGACAAATTAAGTCGAGCGCCTGATAACGGAGAAAACAATATGGTCATTTGGTCGCTTTTCGATGGTTCGGGGATTATGGGTTTGCCGTGGGCTGAGGCCGGGCATGATGTTTACTGCTTTAACGCAGACGAGGGGAACCATGGTGCGTATCACATCAAAATGCAGCATGAAAATTTGCACTACGTGAATTGCTGGATTAGCGAGAATTTCGCATATAAACCAGAACTGACGGGAATCCCAAAACCGCAGATGATTTTCGCCTTCCCTGATTGCACGGATTTAGCCGTGTCAGGTGCAAAGCATGAGGGGCATACATCACTGGCGTCAGTGAAGCATGCTCAGATGGTGGAAAAAATGGCTGAGGAGTTCGGCGCGGCGTGGATGGTGGAGAATCCAGTAGGGAAAATGTCAACGCACTGGCGGAAGCCTGATTATTACTTCAATCCCCACGAATACGGAGCGCACCTGCGTCCCGACGAGGGTTCCTATCACCCCAAAATGCCAGCGTGTGACGGCTACACAAAGAAAACGTGTATCTGGGCTGGGGGTGGGTTTGTCATGCCAACGAAAAGGCCTGGGCCGATAAACATCGGTTGTTTTTGGGGGTGGAAGTCATTGGGCGGCAATAGCGCCAAAACAAAACAACTCCGCTCACTAACTCCGCGCGGCTTTGCACGTGCTGTATTTGAGGCAAACAAATAATGGAATTCACCAAAGAGCAGTTAATCGCACACATCGGCAAAATGACGCTGGTTGCTAATGAAGTAATTGAAGAACTACCGGAGGCGTACGCGCTACGCGCACGCCGGGATATTGCCGTGTACGAAATCGCACTGGCAGCACTAACGGGGTCATCAGCGGAGCGCGAACAGATTCGGCACAAGCATGCTGAGTGGTCACAATCTGCATTCGGCAGTGTTGGTCCGGTCGGGCCGCTTAAGCATCTGTCACAGGAGGCGTTGGAAGCCGCCGCAGCGCCAGAAGATTTAAGCGAGTGGGCTGACATGCAATTTCTGTTATGGGATGCACAGCGCCGCGCAGGTTTAAGTGATGAGCAGATTACCCTGGCGATGATTGAAAAGCTGGAGATAAACAAGGCTCGTCAGTGGCCGGAGCCAAAAGACGGTGAGCCAAGATTGCATATCGCAGCAGTACCTCGACAAGAAGGTGGTAGCGATGCTGAGTGATTTACTGGTAATGGTTGACCGCCGCGCCAGGGCGGTCAGTTTGCGCGAAAAAACCATCATTAACGAGCGTCACGCCGTGCGCATGCTTGAGCCGGTTCTCTCGCTGGGGGTTCGCGCCGCCAGCGTGCCGGACACATGGATCCGTTACGCCGACCGCTGCATTGATGATGGTCTTGCCGCCTCAACAATCCGCCAGCGCATTGACTGTGTGGCTGCGGTCGTCGCCTGGGTGATTCACGCTGATATCAAATTTAAACCCGCCGCGCCGGGTTCGCTGGGGCGCATGCTGGATGCTATGCGCACCGCCGCCCGTTCTATCGGTAAACGTATCAAAAGGCACCGTGCACTAAGCAAGCCGGGCCGCGTGAGCGTCACTGAATATGTTGATGTAGTTCGTGATATTGAATCGGTCAGAGAGCCTTACAGATGCGTACTGCGCCTGATGCTGTGCTTCGGTTTCAGGGTATCAGAAACGCTATCGCTTAAACGCACCTCCATGCTGGCGGGCGGTCGCCTGTTCGTGCCTGACAGACACACGAAAACGCATTCGGATCTGCTGCTGCCCGTTCCGCTTGAATACATACCTTTGGTAACTGAGTGGATAGGGGTGATTGAGGACTCAGAAATCAAATACAACACGCTTAATACGGTAGTGTCTCGCGCCGGGATTAAATGGCGCAGCCACGACCTGAGAAAAGTATTTCGTACAGCCTCAGCCGTTCGTGGAGAGGATTATTTAGCGGTGGAGTTAATTCTTAATCATGCAGTTAAAGATGTGCCAGCCGCTTATTTGCAGTCGCCGCCATATTCAGCGATGCGCAAAGCGCTAAAAAACTCTATTGATGATTATCTCAGCGTTAAGGTAGAAAAATGAAAACAGCGGCTATTAAAGACAATGACGTAATGTATAAAACAAATTATCCGCGTGGGTGTGCATTTAAATGCCTCCAGTTGCGCACTAATTTAAAAGCAGCGCCATCTATTTACCGCGTGGAATTAATCGACCGGAACAACGAGAAGATATTAATGGGTGGTCGCCAGTTTCTGGCTGACGCAATGGCGCTTTATACCGATTTATGCACGCTCAGCGCCTCAGAGGTTGAAACGGCGTTCGCCAGCATGTGCTGACCTCCTGATGATGTGATAACAGCCCGGCTAATGCCGGGTTTTTTGTGCCTGAAAAACACCAGGCGGCGACATGAGCATGTGAATATATTGTTAAATTCACAGCAACATAAATTCAACATCTTAATGTTACAAATGTAACGTAGAACGTGAATAAAATGTTATGTGGATAAAAATAAACGAACCACAAATCAGAGGGATAAACAGTGATGCATATCAACAATTCGGGAATAAACGCTAAAAATAATTAATTTCAATATTATCAATAACATATATAAATTGATTGTTTTGCATGCGATTTATGGTCATTTTTTGATGTCCACAACTTGTAATTTGAGACGGAAGAAAATTAAAAAGTTTTGACTGTGAAATGTGGCTGATATTTCAAGGGGATGGAGGGGTGAGGCAAACGGATATATAAGGTTTGACAGTGCGACCTAATGTCGAAAAGTGGTCATTAAACCAGCAAAGAAGGCCAAAGTATTAATAAGTGTTTCAGGCAGAAACAAAGCCGGGAAAATTACACCACAACAAAAACTAACCCATTCAAATACATAACTGCATTACTACGACATTTGATAATGGTTTGACTCAGATATGTTTCCGCAATCTGGTATGACCATCGCCATTAACATATTGACACGCCATAATGCAGACAGGGCGAAAAATGGAGAGGTGGAGAGAGAGGGGGAGGCGAAACCCATTAAACCCGCACCGGGCTTGTTTCCGTCGCCTGCTGGGGTCGAATAATCATTTTTAAGCGTTCTGGCGAAACGGGCAATAAATTATCCGTTTAATTATGTTAGAGCTGTTACATATTATCTGAGCGAAAAGCGAGCACTACAAAACCAACAAAATAACAACAATAAAGTTGGCACGATTAATGTTATCCACATTGAAAGGCAATGCTGGCGCGGCTTGAGGGCGATATTGACCGCTAACATGATTCATGCAGGGTGCAATTATTTAATAGTTATCCACAGTTCAAACCTTGAGCCATATATTGACAATCGTTACCGCTGGCGGAGTTTCTGTAATTAGCCAGGTGCATGCCTAAAAATCACTCCTATATAAGGAGGCGATTTATGGCTTACGGCTGGCAGTACGAGATAACTGTTTTCTGCACCGATGGTGAGACGATCCACATTGACGGCGTTGATGTGGATTTTTCCTGTGTGCGCGATGACGAGAAAGAGCCGAACGAGGCCGACTTAACTATCTGGGGGCTGACACCTGAGACGCATAACGCGATCGTTCAGGCTGGCTCTATGGTCACGTTTGCAGGTGGCTATATAGATGAAGGGATGTTCACGCTGTTCCAGGGTGAACTCATCAGCGCCGTGAACGTTAAACCCGGCGAGGTTTACGGCCTGAAAATGAAGCTGTACGAGGCTCTTATCCCGTTCCGCGCCAGCGTCACATCACGCAAGTTCCGTAAGGGGCAATCTCTCAAGGAAGCGATCGCGCAGGTCGCCTCTGATATGGGGCTGGGTTGCCAGCTGTCAAAAGCGGCCGCTGCGCTAACTCTCCCCAAAAACATCAGCGCTGCGGCGCTATCCCGCGACGTTCTGACGAGTCTTTGCCGCCCGGTAAACGCCACGTGGTCACTCCAGTACCAGTCGATTGCAGTTACAGCTGGTGATTCCATCTTTGATGGTGCTGCCGCGTTCTCTCCTGACAGCGGGTTGCTGGGCGTTCCGCTTCTCAAAATCCATACCCCGAAACGTAAAAAGAAAAAGCCGTCAGAGAAAGAGCAGATCCAGGCCAAACACGAAAAGAGCATCAAAACGTATGCCTGGCCCCCGAAAAATTCGCAGGTGGATTACAGCAAAGGCGCACGTCGCCAGATAGGTGTAATCGAGGCCATTACGTGGGAGTCACTGCTGCGCGGTGGTGTGGAGATAGGTGAAAAAGTGGTGCTCTCTTCCCCGTCGATGGGTGAGAGTTGGGAGATTATCGTCAAAAAAATCTCTCACCGGTTCAGCACCAGAGATTCCCAGCCCCGCACAACTTCATGGGAGGGAATTATCGCATGAGAGCGGCAAGCCAAATCGCGGCCATCGTTGACCAGGCGCTTAACTCTGCGCTGTTCGCACTGGAGGCAAAGATTGTCTCTGTTAAGGGTGGCCGGGCAACCGTCAAGCCAACACCTAAACGCACCTTTGGTGATAACCCGGATCCTATTGAGTACGCCGAGGTAGAAAACGTCCGGCTGGTGTCTCTCGTCTGGGATGGCGGAAAGTCCGGCGTATCCGGTCGGGTTAAGCCTGGTGATGAGTGCCTGCTTATCGCCTTATCCCACGGTGACGACGACGAACCAGACCACAAAACACTGTCCTCAGCCGTGGCGTTCTGCGGCTTTTCCGACTTCGCCAGCCATCAGATGCCGGATGGTGCAGGGCTGCGCGTATTCAGCGGCAGCGCGTTTATCGAGTGGGATGACAACCACATTAAAGCCGCAACAGGCGGTGGCGCTGAGATCGTAATGGATGGCGACAAAATCAATTTTATCGCGCCGGGTGGTCATGACTTCACAGGCCCAGCCCGTTTCCGTGATGACGTGACTATGGATAAAGGTTTGAAGCAAGGAGAGTCCAGCGGCGCTAAAGCGGAATTTGGCGGCGATGTAGATATTGCAGGAATCAGCAAAGCGGCAGACCACGACAGCGACGGTATTTCCGGTAAAGACCATGACCATATGGAACAGGGCGACGGTAAGCCCACCAGCAAACCACGAAGGAATTAATGATGAAACTAAACGACCAGGCTGCACAAATTGCTCTTTCTAATCGCGGTTTTCTGATGGCTGGCGACTACACCACAGAAATTACCAAAGGCGACATTATCAGCGTGACCGAACGCACCGGGCTGGTAGTTGAGCGCGTGGAGTGTGTGCCCCTCATTAACGCGCCGCTGGCAATGGTGATGGCGACCTGCCGCGACGGCAAAGACCGGTACATGCCGTTTTATTGCGATCTGCCTTTCGAACTGCCGCACCAGGCAGCTATGGCGCAGATGCTGAACGATGCGGGCGAGGGCTTTGACCTTGATGACCTGCTGGATATCGAGTCACTTGACGCTGCGGTGACGATCGTTCACCTGGAGCAATGGCGGCACACTGAATGAACATCACAACCGTTCAGTATCGGCATGGTGTTAAAGGGTGCTTCATTTCGAATGAGCGTCCGGCGCCTGGCGAACCGTTAATACTGGTCATGCCTACGTGCCGGGGTAAGCGAATAATCCCGGTCGGGCATGTTGAGCGCATAGAGGCGGTGGGTGAGGTCCGCTGTCTCGTTTGGGTGTCGAAGCTGACAGCCGTTGAAGGAATGGATTACTGATGCTGGACATAATGCAGGACGATGACGGGGTAATCCTCGTCAATGGTGATTTTGTGCTGGATGGTGGCATTGATGGCGTTGCGCAGCAGGCGGAGATTCGCGTCGCCACGAACAGGGGTGAATGGTGGCTGGATACGTCGCAGGGTCTGCCGTGGCTACCGGGCATCATGGGGTCAAAACTCCCGGCCTCTATCGTTTCCAACATGATTAACGCCGAGGCAAAACGCACGCCTGGTGTCACCGATGCCAGGGCAACAAACATCAGCGATGTGAAAGGCGATTTTACGATCCGCTTTGCTGTTTACATCGGCAATGAAACCAAAGAGGTGAGCAGTGGAATTAGTTAATGACAGCGGCTGGCACGGTGCCAGATTGCCCGAGATACGCGGCGACAAGTACGAGAAATTAAAGGGGGCGCTGGGAAACGTTAACCCTGACGGGGATTCGCTAATCGGGCAGACTATCGCGGTTGTGGCAGAGGATGACCTGGATATCATTGAGGCGATCGGATGGGTGTTTTCTGGGTTCTTCATTTCTCAGGCTGAAAACGCGCAGCTGGATGCCTTTGGTGAGCGCTTTAACCTTCCCCGCAATGGCTTAACGCGATCCTCTGCTTACGTTATCTACCTGCTGCAGCCAGGGCAGACCATCAACGCGGGTGAGTTGTTCACGATTTCCGGCAGTTCGGGCGACTGGACAACGACCGGGGATGTGAAAGAAAACGGCAAGACGGCAGCAGGCTTTGTGTTGTCAGTGAAGCAGGCCGCTATCACTACGGGTAACACGTTTACTATCTCGATCTCCGGAAACCCGTATTCCACTCAGTATCGGACGGGCGATACCTCAGATTCAATCATCAGCAGACTGTACGCCGATATCGTTGCGCGTGAGCCGTCACTGGCGACCTATATGACAGCGTACGGCCAGTTACTCTACGCAGCTGATGGTCGCACGTTGATTCAGTTCTCTTTTGCTGATGACGTATTCCAGATTGTGCGCACCGGCATTCCGGCCACGGCCTGGTATCAGAGCGATACAGAGTTCCCACAGGCGCTGTTCGGCTACATCGCCACTGATGACATCCTGGTGCTTTCAAACGGATTCAAAGGCTATCTGATTGAGGATGACGAGATTTACCGACCGCGCATACAGGCGGCGGCGGCTGAAAGACGTGTGAGCATCAGTTCGTCACGCCCTGGCATCAGAAATGCGATCCTGGCCGTTGACGGCGTGACGTATGCAGACGTTGAGGTTAACCGCGGATTCCAGACCAATGCTGATGGCGTGCCGGGAAAATCAATACACGCCTTTGTCGCTGGCGGAGCGGATAACGATATCGCCCAGGCGATTTACAACGCAGCGGCGGGGGAATGCGGGTTTTATGGTGATGTTTCCGGTACCGCAACAGACGGAACGACAACGGAAACCGTGTATTTCAGCCGTCAGAGTTATCAGTTGGTTTACGTATCGGTGTCAGGGGCTGTATGGGATGCAGAAACCACAGGTAAGCCTGCAGATTACCTCAGCGTCGCGAAAAACACCGTAACCGCGTATTTCTCGCAGTTGCAGGTGGGGCGTGATGTGTTTGCCGGTCAGATTTATGCCCGTTTACTGTCCGCGCTTCCAACGCTGACGGATATCGCGGTGAAGGTCGGTAAAACGTCCACGCCAGCAGACAAAACCGTTGCGATCGGCAGCGGAATAATAGCCGTTACCAATAATTCATCCGTGGCGGTGTCGTAATGGAGCCGGTAATCAAAAGCCCGGCGCAGCTGGCAAAGGAGCGCTTTACCTCAAAGGTACGAAAAAAGCGCAACATCGACCTTGTAGCCGGGTTGAAGTCCAGCAACGCGAGCATGACGGCGGCGATCGAGTATCTCAAAAACGGCTACTCGCTGGATGATTCTACCGGATTGATGTTGGATGCGCGGGGTGAGGAGTACGGCGTACACCGCGAGGGCCGTGACGATGATGAGTACCGTCAGGCGATACGCCAGGAAATGGGGAGTCAGTCGGTATCTGCGCAATCCCGGCCATCTATCGGCGCATACATTCGCCAGCTTTATAATTTAACCTGGCTGACACTGGATAAAGTCGGGTTAAGCACTGGCGCGGTCGGCGCGGCATTCAACCGCGTGCCGTTCCGCATGGTGTTTGTGCAGTGCGGCAGCATGGCCCCGGATATCGAACTGCCGGAAACGCTGGTATCTGCCACCTTTGCGGCTGATATCTACAGCGCGGCCACGCCACCTAACGCGAAACTAACCCATCACGCCCCGATGTTCCCCGGCAATGTGTTCCCTGCTGTATGGGCGGGCATCAAGTACGAGCGCACGCAAAAAACCGTGCTGGCGACCGCCACAAAGGGGATCCGCGTTAACGCGACACAGTCATTGCTGACGCGCATTGAGGGAACCAAAACGCAGAACGGCACTGAGCTTGTCGAGCCGTTTAATACACTCGTAACCGTTAAAAAAGTGAAGGTGCTGAATGGATAGTTGGGCAGCAACAGACAAGGTTTATGCCGGGCAAGGTGGGGCGGATATCCCTAACAGGCAAGAGCCATCACAGGAGAAGCAGGCGACTGGTTTTGCGCCGACCTATTTTGACGCGCAGGGCAACCTGGTGTTTGGTGATGGCATCAGTGCGCAGGAGATGAACTTCATCCTGAATGATTTATACGCCAAATACAAAGCGCTACTGGCGCGGGCGAATCAGCCATGAACAGCTTTGCGACAATTGACCGGGTTTATCCGTTTAACGGCGGCTCGTTCGCCAGCAAAAAGCAGCCATCAACCACGGCGCAAGCTGGGGGATTTAAGCCGACCTATATCGACGCCAGCAATAAGCTGGTGCCAGGGGATCCGATTGATGTGGCTGAACTCAACTACATCTTTAACGACCTGTACGAACAGGCCGCAAACATTGACCGAATTTTAACGGCTAAGGGGAAATAATGGCCTTAACATCTGATGAACTGGTCGCCATATCTGACCTGAACAAAGCGGCGATCGCAGACGCAAGCGTAGTGCCGGATTGGGTGCTGCCTGCTGAGGTCAGGGGTAGCGCAGCGCCAATTAGCGGCATTCCGTACCCACAGCAGACGATAGACGTGTTTGGCGGCTTACTGGCTGGCACATGGTCATTGAAGTTCCAGAACCCGTTACAGCGCGTTGTGTGCGATCTGGAGATATTCCACGGTGACAACTCACCGGTTAATGCGGCCCCTGATTTATCTGCGCTGCAGTTGACCGTTTCCGGGTTTGACAAGGCAGTAATCTTCTGTCCGGCCAAAACTGCTACCGATACAGCGCCAGCTAATTACTTTGGGTTGACGGTGTCCGGCGCAACGCCTGTCTATAAGCTGGGTGGTAAGCGTCGTTTTCTGGAGCAATCCGGGCTGGTGGTGATTCCACTGACCATGATTCTGCTTTCTACTCGCGCCCTGACCAGCCAGGAAACCAGCCGCGCTCTGTCCATTACCTTAAAACGCAAAAACGAATCGCAGATGACCACCGCACCGGTAATCAGCGGCATGGTTTACAGCAACCCGCTACCGTCAGCGCGTGATATCGCTCAGGCATCGTGACCGCTGAGAAATAAAAAAGTCATTCCGACGATTTGTGCCAACATACCCCCGATTTGTTTTCAACATTTCGGGGGTATGTCTTTTTATGAAAGTGACAACGAGAAAGAAACCTGTTTTCAGGGATTTTTACAGCAACGGCATGTTTGCCCGTGTGGTAGCGACCAGGACAGAGGCGGGTAAGTGGCGGCTGTTCGGCCTGCACCGTTCGGCAGATGCTGCGGTCTTTGTCGAGGCAGCGCGGGGCGGGATTCGGGAGTGGTCGGGATTAAATCACCTTGGAGATTTCTGCGATTCGGTAGGGATTACGCTCTGGGAGGTTCACCACAAAGGAGCGAGAAAAGAAGAGGCCGCATAAGCGGCCTGTATCTAACGAATATTATGCTGGCGATAAAGGCCAGTCTGGTGCTGAGCTATCTACACGGCTTAACAGCACACGATACTTTTTCCATTCCTGAAGCCTGACTGTTTCATCATCAGTTGCCATATCCATATCAACTGCATCCTGTAAAGGAGCAATAGCCATATTTGCCGTTTGCATCAGACGAGTTTTTTTATTTTCGTTGAGTGCGATCCATTCTTCAGGAGTATATTCCGGCTGCTCTATCAGAAGCGGGCCTGACGGGGTATGACTGATATATTTGCCATTTGCCTGCCCCTCGAATAGTGCCGTATGTGCATCTTCGCTTATCACCATGAGGTCATCAGGGAGATTTTCATTGTTGAGTTCATCTGCACTCAACCAGTAAAACCCTTTCCCGGTATAGCTGTAATAATATTGTGCGTTAGTCATTTTAATATCCCAGTGCAAACCATGAAATACCGCATGCAGTATCCGAGCCGGAGTTCGCTTTACTGGAGAGATAGAACTGCGTTTTACTCACCGGATAGCCGTATGCGTTGTCTATCGCCCCGAGTTGCCCGTCTTTGTTACAGGCAAATACTGCAAAGCAAGTATCACTGAACGCTCTTGGGAAAGAATAAGTTCCTCTGGCGTTGTCAACGTTGCCCCACTGCATCAACAGCCCTGTTGACTCATCGCGACTCCAGCCTGAAAAGCCCATCTGAGCTGAATTTTTCTTATTAAAATTGCTGTTAACCCAGTCTGCCGTGGCACGCGCATTAATATTTGCGTCGCGAGTAGCGAGTTGACTATTGAGCCAGTTTGTTAGCGCCCCACCCCATGCGGAGCCACTAATATCTCCGTTTGTGTTTAAAACAGCCTCTCCAGCTTTAATTAGTGCTGGAGAGCGCAGCTCACCTGTTGCAACATCAAAAACCCAAAGTTTATCGTTAACCTCAAAATCCGTGCCGGCATGGATAACAATTTGCGGAAAGTTAGCATTGCCCGTTGTCAGCAGTCCCAGTGAGGCGGCGACAGGATAACCTGACGCAAGAGAGACCTTTCCTTTTGTTATAGGGAAATAATTATTGTCGTCGTTCGGACGAATTATATTGGGTGTGCAGAATGGAGCATCAGTTGTTCTCTGGTTATTTAACCCGCCCGCGCCAGGCCATGCATTATTTTTAGCAATAGCCCGGAAGAATGGCGCCAGAATTTTTACGCCATGCTGTAACTCATCTTCAGAGAAATATCCCACCGTAGCGTTATTCGCTACCAGGGCTACATTACCATCACCGTTTCCGGCGATACCAGAATCACTGTCGCCAACCCATACCGCACTGACCATCAGATTACGTTTTCCCTGGCGACCATCGAACAGGCTGTCTATTAAGTCATTGGCAAATTCCGTGTTGGCAATCTGCTTACTTTTATCGCCCTTTGCCGCTGTCGGGGTGGTTGGTGCGCCTGTCAGGGCCGGGCTGGCTTTAGTCGCGTAATCTGCCACCACAGCTTTGACAAAGGCAGTGGTCGCCAACTGGACTGAGCTTTCCGTTTTAGCTGCTGTGGGCCCCGTAGGAATACCTGTCAGTGTCGGGCTGTCCAGTGGGGCTTTCAGCCCCAGCGCAGCGGCCATAGTAGTGGCAAAGTTCGGATCATTACCGATGGCCGCAGCCAGTTCGCCCAAGGTATTCAGTTCGTCCGGAGAAGAATCAATAAGTGCAGCAATGGCTGCATCAAGCTGTCTTTTTGTTGCCTGTGGTTCCCAGTCGCCCCATATGGCGAGATTGCCATTCCATCCGATAACACTTCTGATGGCTGTGATATTGCTATCGAAGGCTGTATACCATTGCTGAACACCATTATTCGCGCATGGATATACCTTTAAAACGCCAGCAGAAGGGAATGGATAACCATTAGCGGTTGTTGCGCCAGCGTTTGTGGGTTGAAAGTAAATTCCTGAATCATTTGGTTTACATAACGCATCAATATTCTGATTGGTTGATAACACTCTAAACATCACGGCCGAATAATTGTTTTCAGACATACGCACCTCGTTAAGTAGTCTCAGGTGCGATTAAAAGCGATGGGAGGGGGCGCATACAGCAAAGGGGCGAGCGGTAACGCAGCCAACGCAAAATTGCGTTGGCTGTTTTGGGGGGGGGATTCAGGCTATCATTTCAAGGCAAAGCGCGTAGAGGTGCTCCTGTGTGCCGTTTAGCGTCTCAAATTCTGCCTTGCCGCCGCATGTTCCGTCAGCGTGAACCGGAACAAGCCAGGGATAAACCGCGCGTACTGCTGCTGGCGCGGCGTGCTGGTGGTGGCACTCACATAACGAGAGTACATAAGTATGTGCGCCGTCTGCCGTTCTGCCGTTGATGTGGTGAATGGTGGCGTTCTCATTCGTCACGCCATGCACATAGCAGGCGATACAGGGCAGGGATCCGATTTTGTCCATCATGCGCCGTTCGGCTGCGTTCGGCGTCCTGCCTTTTAATCCACGGCATTTAATCGGCTTATTTTTTGCCCGTTCCGCGCTTTTGATTTGTCGTTCCCGCTGCTTTTCGTACTGTTCTGCCCGCCATTCCGGGTCTGCCTGTTTCGCACGCTGGCGGGCGATGGCCCGCGCCTGGTATTCACGCTGTTTTCCAAAGTGACACTGTAACTTTTCCTGTTCAGTTTTCATGACCGTTACCCCACATGTCAGTAAGGAAGGTCAGATTCAGGAACGTATACCGGGAAATCGTTAGAAAGTCCGTCCGTCTCCACATACAGGATAAGCGTGTCGATATACCCGGCTGTGTGGGCGTTACAACGGCTGGCTATTTCGTGGAGCTGCTGGAGCTTTGTGTCAGTGCTGGCGTTGCCGCGTGCAATCTCAATGGCAATCGCCGCTTTCTGGTTCATCTCGCAGGCCATATCAATGCGCTGTTCACGGTCGAGTTGGGTCTGTGCTGCTCTGATGGTTGATTCGCTGACCTCGTCGTCACCATCGGCACCAACAATGTCGGTCAGGCTGCGGGCGATTGTCATTTCAGGCTTTGCCAGCTCGTCAAAATTGACGTTGCCGGACATTAGTGACAGGACGTAGAAATCACGGCAGGCGTTATACCAGTTGCGGCGGTGGTAGCTGGTGTCGTTCTGAACCTCGCGCATGTTGAGTCCGGCATTAACATGCGACTCCATCAGGCGCATGGCAATATCCATGATTTCATCGTCGTGGCCTGATTCAACAGCCAGAACGAAGGCCTCTTCCTCTTCGCTCAGTGGGGAGCAGTCAGGAACGAACGTGCGCGGCGGCACGATTCGGTCACTGGAGTCGTGGACGCTGCTGTTATCAGCGGTAGAAAGCGCCACCGTTGTCAGGGATTCGGCAATATCCATCGCTGTTCCAGCGCTGACATGCTGGCCTGTGCTGGTGTCGATAAGGTCATCACCATCAACTTTAAACCGCCCGGCATCCTGATAAAAACCCTGCCAGTGAACGTCCGTGAGCCCATAACGCAGGACGATATCACGCGCCTGCTCTGCATCACTTTTCAGCCCATCGAGGAGGGTGATTGTGTCCTCAGCGACTTCTGCTGGAGTGCGCAGGAACGGGTTACGCGATTTGGCCAGGGCAACGGCCGCAGAACCGGTAAACTCACCCGCAGCAACGAGTATATTGAGAATAGACTCTGGCTTTGTCCGGGCGCTGGTGGTTGGCTTCCATTCGCGGCTACTGTTCAGTGCACGAGATTTCCGGCGTTCGCGTTTGCGGTCTGCCTGGTCGATATCATCATCACCATCAGTGATATCCAGCGCCTGACGCAGGCCATAGCGACGAAAATAAGTGAATGTCGCCCCCACTTTCTGGCACTCATCCAGTCGTTTATCTTCTTTCATGTACGCCGGGAGGCGGAAAGAGACTTCTGTTTGAGTCGGGATATGCAGGAAGGTCGTCACCATTTCCAGCGACAACTCTTCACCTTTGGCAAACTCCTGTTTCAGCATCAGGCCATGCTGATAAATCGGATCGCGCAGCATATCCAGCATTTGTGCGAGGCTGGCGTGGGTAAAGTCCAGGGTTTCGTTGTAGCTGTCGCGCTGTGGGTTTTTAACCAGGTGAATCATGTGTGCCAGCGCTTCGTGCACGTTGGCATATTGTTTACCCGGAGCGACGTAGACCTCTGGTGCGGTGGCGGGTTGCTGTACTTCCGGTTTTTCGCCCTGATTTGAGGTGTTTTTATGAACAGGAGTCATTGCGGCACTGGCATAGCCAGCAGCTTTTAAAGCGGTGATAGTGTGTGCCAGAAGTTCGGCTGCGTCTGGAATGGATAATAATGTAGCCATTTGGGGTGCTCCTTTGCATGAGTCTGAAGCCCACTTTTGAGATGGGCGGGGTGGAGCTCAAAACCGTGCAAAGTCGGCGGACTTATTACAGACGGAGAGGCCTGCTATTCGTCGCACTCCACCCCATAATTCAGCACTCATATGGCAAGAGCCACCAGAGCATAAATTCTGGGTACAAAAAAATCACGCTGACAGGGTGAAATGCCGCTTTGCAAAGGTGTTTTGAGCACCTTTATAGATCTTATTTGAACTACAAATTAGAATCAAGCAAATCAGCGAATGGCAGGGATAGAAAAGTGAAAACACCGGCTTATGCAGTCATTAAGGTGAATTCAGCAGGGGAAGCGAAAATAACCAAGCGGTGGGCTGCGGAGTGTGCAGGCGCTGCGTTGGCGGGTAACGAATCATGGCGCAGAGAGCGAAGGGGCGCGCGCATTGGGGGTATGCGTTACTTTAGGTTGAGGTGTTTATCTACTGATGGTGATATCTGGTGGGTAAACCCTGAGCATGTCGCGTTGGACGGTGTTGCTTTCCATATCAATGATTTATTCAATTGTCGGTGTTGCTTTGGTGAATGGCTTTTCAGCGCAAGCGAAGTAAGCCAGGCGGTAAAAGAGATCGCCTTAAGAAAGAGTACCGCTCACGCCTAATTTTGTTGTCTTTCTAGCAAATCAGCATAATCCCTTCCCGTAGCAGGCGGTTGCGAACTACCGTTTGCTGTCATCGGTCTTTACCTTTGCTTTGTTGATACAGCCATTGCTTTACTCTTTGTGATGTTGAGCCATTCCGCCCCCGGAGTGGCTTTTTTTTATTTGTACTACATGCCAGCGGTAACGCTGTTTTTGATCCTCCCATTTCCCCGATACGCTTCAAGCCTCACAAAGGGGGCGTTGTGACCATAAAGATAAGTAAGCGAGATGACTCATTTGCAAAGCTGGTGGCCGAAGAGCGCGAAGCGCCGGGGTTCAGCTATGCCAAATCACGGAGCAGAGACTACAAGGGTTTTAATGATGATTTCCAGGCTGAAAAGTTGCTCAAAGACAACGAGATACAGCAGGCAGTCAGTGTTTACCGAAAGCACATTATTGCCAAAGACATTGTTGGTCGGCAGGAGGCACTGATTGACCTGTCGGCCCGTTTCCGTGCGCCGGACGCAACGGCGGTGATGCTTGAACTACAGGCGCTGGAAAAGCAGAGGCTGGAGCCCGAAGTATTTCGTAGCCGCCTGGCGGCGATCGACACCAGAGCAGTCAAAAACATAAAGCGAACCAAACACGGTTGGCAGGTGGAGGGGCTGGATAAGTCGAACCTCGCGGCGCGGATCCTAACGCTGGCAGGTGTCGATATCAGTAAGCCTATTTCAGACGAGGGCAAGCGTGCCGCACGTGAGTTGTTGGCAGATATTTATAAGGAGATGGCAACAGATGACGAATGACATAGAGCGCCGGGAAGAGTGGCTCTGCGATGCAAAAAAACAAGCCAACTGGATGCGCATAATGCGCCGCCTGACCACTAAACCCCATCGCGTTAAAAATCTGCGCGGTGGTCGCGGTTCTGGTAAGTCGTGGATGGTTGCCGAAGCGCTTATTCAGCTGGCAGTCAGATATGACCTGCGTTTCCTGTGCTTACGCCGGGTGCAAAAGTCTATTGACGCCTCAGCACACCAGTTGTTGTGTGACACGATCCGCCGCCTGGGTTACGAGTCAGAATTCACCATTACCAATAACAGCATCAAAGCTAAGTCTGGAGCCGCATTCCGGTTTCTGGGGTTCCAGTCTAACCTGGACTCCATCAAGTCTATTGAGGGCGTGGACATCTGCTGGGTGGAAGAGGCGCACGCCATTTCGCCTGACGCCTGGGAAGCGCTGACGCCAACAATGCGCCGTCCTGGTGCTGAACTGTGGATTACCTTCAACCCCAACTATGCATGGGATGAAACCTATGTGCGTTTCGTCCTGAACGCCGGGGAAGAATGGTTCATTGAAGAGGTGAACTGGTATCACAACCCGCATTTTGGCGAGACGCTGGATAAGGAGCGCCTCCACTGCCTTAAGCATTATCCCGATCGCTACGACAACATATGGAACGGGGTTCCGGTCAGTGACCTGCCGGGGTCAGTGGTCAACCGTGGCAACCTCGAACGGCTCATTGTGAAGCCTGATTCTGACCTGGCGAAAGCATGCCGCACTGGGGTTAAAACCGCTGTGCTGGATGTTGCCGATGAAGGTGACGATGATTCCGTAATGGCATTCTTTGACGGTCGTTTTGTTTACCGAATGGAGCGATTGCAGGCGCGTGACCCGGCGCAGCTTGCTGTGCAGGCGCTTAAGTTGGCAGAGGAGGAAGGTTGTTCCGTCCTGATTTATGACTCCGTGGGGGTGGGTGCGGGTGTGCGAGGTGAGCTGAATAAGTATGAAGATTCAGAGATTGAGTTCCGCAAATTCGTGGCCCAGGGTGAGGTACTGCGTAAGACCTCAAGTTATCGCGGCGGTCGGCCAAACGGTGAAACCTTCCACAACCTCCGCGCTCAGGCGTGGTGGGCTTATCGTGACGCGGTGAATGACACTGTGCGCTGGCTGGATGGTGGTGTTAAGCCAAAGGATGGGATCTTTGCCATTTCCAGCAATATACCGCGCCGTTATCTTGATCGCGTCCTCTCTGACTCTACTGGTGTTATGTGGGAAACCACGCCAGAAGACAAAATCAAAATCGAAGCCAAACTGAAAGTTAAAAAGCGCCTGGGCGTGTCCACTGACTACGCCGACGCCATTTTCCCGCATCTGGTACGCATGAAATCAGGAATTATCCAATGACGAGTAAAACAAACCTGATTCCCGTAGAGGGGATCCTGACAAAAGAGGGCGTACAGCCTTTGACCTACAATCACGATGGTTACGTGTCCATGATGCAAAGTGTTGCTGCTGGTGGTATGTCAAAGGGCGCTGCCGGGATGGGGTCGCCAACGGCGAACCGAATGAAAGCCCGTTCCGCCGAGGGGATGATTCCACTTGTGGCGGCGATGGCGGCTGAAACGTCCGGTATTGGCTGGCGCATTATTGCCGAGCCGGTTGCAGCTGCAATGTTGAACCAGTTCACGGTGGTCACGGAAAACCCGGCTGACGCTGAGAAAATTAAAAACCTGTTTGGTGATATGCGAGTGTGGCAGTGCGTTGAACGGGCTGTAGTTCTGAAGCGTCAGATGGGATGGTCAGTGCTGGTGATGGGCGAAGAGTGGGTACGCAGCCACGGCGCTAACTGGATAACGCCATCAAATGACTGGTTTGCCGATTACAACTCTCCACTGTTCGGACTGCCTGAGGGCTGGCGTATACAGCTGAAAAGCCCGGTAGGTGGTGAAGTATTCATTGAGCAAGAGGATTCAATTCTGTTCGGGGATCCGGAGTATCAGCCTATTGTTCATTGCAATGGTATTGAGTTTGGTTCGCCGCTGCTGAGCAAGCCTTACGCATCGTTGCAGCGCCTGGGGCTTTCACATGAACTGATAATCAGCATCCTCTCTCTGTCGGTACAGGATATTTATAAGAAAAAAGAACTACATGACGATTTATTAACTCCAAAAGGAGAGGCACAAGTAGCCAGAAGGATTGGGGGTATTGCCGCAACCCGTCAGCTAAACGACATGATTGCGGTTGATATGGAAGAGGCAATAGAGCGCCTGCAAACCAACATGACCGGAACGGCTGACCTGGTCGATATGGCGATAAAGTTAGTCTGCGCCGAAACAGGTTTCCCGATCGCAATGCTGGCAGAACGTAAGGGCGGGCTGTCGAACAGCGATACCAGCGCGGACGCGCAATGGCAGAATCTGGTTTCGCACATCACCACCAATGACATTATTCCGGCGCTGAAAAAGCTGGCGCTACGCTACCTGGGTATCCGGGCGGAGTTCGTGCCGAACAAGAGCCAGGGGCAGATTGACCGTGAAGTTGAGCGGGATAAGAAAGTCGCTGAGACGGTGCAGATTTACTACGACATGCGGGCCGTGACCAGTGAAGAGGCGCGGGCGACGGCGCAGGAAACCGGGGCTGTCGTCCTGCTGTCTACCAAAGCGCCCGCCACTGGCACCATAGATGACCAGAATGACGACGATTCAGACCAGAATCGGGATAAATCGAACCAGGGCGGAACCAAAGAGAGCCAGAGCGAGGCCAGCAATGGCAAAGAGTGAGCCACGGTATGACGCTGGTTATCCGCTGGCGATCGAGTCGGTCTACGCTCAGCGCCTGGGTGACAGCGCCCGGCAATACGGTAAATGGGTTCGTGATGCCTGTTTAAAGACGTACCGCGCGATCGGGAAATCCGGTGCGGTCGTGAATACTGACGCGGCTGACGGTCGGGATATTTCAGCGGATGACCTGCTGGGTGAGCTGGTCACAGCGGCAACGGTTAAAAAAGTGCGCGTTTATATTCGTCAGCAGATGGGGAGAAACTTCTCGAAGCTGACCCGCGCAAAGCAGGAATCCATTATCCAAGCCGTTGCGATGGAGATTGCGCCGGATTCGGCGCTTTTCCTTCGGGCTATTCCCGCGCTGCTGAAAGATGGCGAGTTCGGCGCAGTACCGGCTTACGCAATCAGCGAGGTGCGCAGGCAATCGGCTATCAGCCTGGCAAAAGCCGTATCAAAGGCCAATAACACCACGCCTGATGCTTTTATCCGCGCCATCAACAAAACCGCCGATGACGTGCAGGCGGCGATCGTCAACGGTAAGTTTGGTTTTACCGACGCTTATTACGAAACCTATTACGAACGTTTCCGCGTTGACGGCGTGCCGCTTATCGACCTGAAAACGGGCGCAGCGGCAACGGCAGACACGGCCGGGGCGGTATCAAAGCAACTTCTGTCACTTACCGAAACCATGCGCGAGGCCAGCGCAGCGCCGTCGCTGGCCGCAATGGACGCCGCCAGCACGCAGGTGCTCAACTCAGCCGTTGACGATTTCAGGCTGATTATCCGCGCCGCTGCTGATGTGGATCTCGCCCCCGGCATCACGTTGCCGCATGAGAGCATGGCTGACCTGATATCCATTGATATCTACGACGGTGATAAAAAGCTGTTGCAGCAAACCTCTGACTGGCTGGATGCCAGCATGGGGAGAATGCAGAACGTCAGCGAAGAGGCATTGCAGCGCGGAATCAAGACCATGCAGCAGGGGCTGCGTGAGGGCCGGGGCGTTGACGATATCGCCAACAAACTTGCTGACGAAATGGAGATTCCCTGGAGACGAGCCCGCAACGTCGCCCGCAATGAGATTGGTAATCAGGCCTGGAATCTGGAGGAAGCCAACGCCCGCGTTGCCGGGATGAAATATTACCGCTGGCGCGGGATGTTAGACGAGCGAGAGCGAAAACTGCATGTTGTGCGGGAAGGACAGGCCTATACGCCGACCAGACCGCCACGAGACGGAAACCCCGGCCAGCCTCACGGTTGCCGTTGCTTCCCTGAATGGTTGTTCTCTGCGTCGGATGTAGCAGACGCGGAGAAAGAAATTGCAGCAAGAAACCCCAGTCAACAATGACGCAATCAGACAATGGACGATAACCCCCGAGGGTTATCTCCAGATTGATATCCCGATCGCCCGTCCGGGCGTGCTGGTTTATGACCGCAAACGCGGTGATGCATTCACGGCAAAAGAGTACCGCTCAGCTGATGAATTGTTTAACCAGGACTCAATGAATACCTTAGTTGGCAAGCCTGTGACGGTGTCACATCCGCGCAATGGTCTGGTTACTTCCAAAAATTACCGTTCCGTTGCTGCCGGGGTTGTCACCGCCGTCATGCGCCAGGGCGACGAGCTATTTGCACGCGCTCTGGTTCAGGACGAAAAGTCTATCCGGTTGATTCAGCAGGATAAGACATTGCGGGGCGCGTCGGCGGGTTATCAGTGTGACGAAAAACCCAAAGTAACGGGGCGATCTCCTGACGGGCAAGAGTACGACACAGAGCAGAAGGGGATTAACTACAACCACCTGAGCATTGTGCGTAACCCACGAGCTAAAACAGCGACTTTCAATCTGGATGGTGAAGATATGGAACTTGATGAGGCGTTAGCCGAAATCGAAGCACTGAAAACCAAGAATCAGACCTTAACGGCTGACTTGAGCAAAACGCAGGGCGATCTGCTTAAGGCAAATAAGCAAATCATCAATATGGACTCCGCCAGCAACGAAGCCTATGACCGCGGCGTAGCTGACGGCCGTCAGGAGCATCAGCTTAAAGAAGCGGCAAAGCGCCTGAACATCAATACCGATAGCCTGGGTGATATCAACCTGGTTAAGCAAGCCATCATCAAGAAAGCCCACCCCGAAGTAAACATGGACGGCTGGAGCGACGAACAGACTGATGTTGCTCTGTCTATGGCGCTGGTGGCGTGCGGTAAGAAATTCGAACAAACCCCGCGTAACCCGCGCACCCCTAACAACGATGAGCAGGGCTCAGGCGCTAACTCTGCGCACCTGAACTATCAGGCTCGCACCTTCGGCCATAAAAAACAGGGCGATAAATAATGCAGCTGACCATTAAAAACGACTTTGACGCAGGTTTGCCGGGCGACCTGGCTGTACTGCCGTCTTTCCGTTCGTCTGCCCGCGTTTCCTCACACCGTGCTGGCGGTGATGTTGCGCCGGGTGACGCTGTCAAGCTGACCTCCGGCAACGATTCGACTGTTGTTGCACTGCCGAACAACGGCGCGGCTACTGATGCGATCGGCATTGCCGTTGGCGCACATTCCAACATGCCAGCCATGCCGGGCTTTGGCAGTAACGTCAAAATTGGTGTTGTCACTGTCAACTGTCCTATTGGCATTGTGGAAGAGGGGCCGATCCGCGTTGCAGTTAAATCCGGTGAATCTCCGAAAGTTGGCGACCTGGCTGTGCCAAAAGGCCGCAACACTACCACTGGTTACATGGAGTGGGGTGTCGCTGGCACCAGTGACAAGAGCCGTTTCCGCTTTGAGACACCTGTTCAGCGTGGCGGCACTGCGATCGTAATGGTCACTGACGGTGATTCGCTGGCAGCGGGATACCCGCATGACACACCAGTGACTGGCGTGGCCTTAGCACCGAAAACCGCTTCTAAAGCGGCTGGTGGCACTCAGCAACTGACGGCAACCATCAGCCCGTCCGGTGCAACCAATAAAGGCGTTACCTACCAGTCCAGCAATGCCAACGTTGCCACGGTTGATGCCAACGGTCTGGTTACTGTCGCTGCTGGCGCAACTGCAGCGCAGACCGCAACCATCACCGTTAAGACCGATGATGGCGGCTTTACTGACACTGCTGTGATTACCGTCAGCTAACAGGGAATAAAAACCAATGAACGAGAAATTAATTGCTCAAATGATGCAGCAGCTGCTGGCGGAAGCGCAGGCGGGCGGCTCCATTCCGAACCTCAACACGGATGAGCAGGGGCTGATTTTCGCCCGCGACCTGATTTCCATGTCCAATGACGTTTACATGGAAGAAATGCCTGCACCTGTGGCGCTGACCATGTTTGCGCAGGAGCCTGGCATCAGTGAAGGGGCGAAGTGGGCAGGTTATCGCATGTACTCCGCCGCAGGCATGGCTAAAATCATGGCTGCTTACGGCACTGATATGCCGATGATGAGCGCCAAAGGCCGCGAGTTCTTCGCGCTGATGTACGACATTGGCCTGGGCTACGGTTACACCTACTCTGACGTTCTGGCGGCGGCGATGTCCGGCACGCCGCTTGATAACATCCTGGCGCTGAATACCCGCGAAGCGCATGAGCGTACCGTCAGCAACCTGCTGTGGCGCGGCAACAAGGAATACCAGATTGTAGGCTTTATCGAGCATCCAAACATCCCGCTGGTGGCGCTGGCTGGTGGCTGGGCTGCAGCTGACGGTGACAAAATCTGTGATGACGCCTCAGCGCTGATTTCGGCGGTTAACTCCACCAAAATCTACCAGGTGAATGAGTTCCATATGCCGTCGAAAGCCTGGTCACGCATTCAGGGTCTGCGCCTGTCCGGTACGCTGGGTACTGTACTGTCGTTCCTGCGTGCGTCATACCCGGAAATCACATTCCGCAAAAACTCCGATCTGGATGATGACGGTATCTGCATTGCGCTGGATAACACCCGTCGTCACTTCGCCCAGGCTACGCCGATCCTGTTCCGTCAATTACCGGTTCAGCGTTCAGGCCTCGACCTGTCTATCCCTTGCCTGTCCAAAACTGCTGGCGTGATTGTTCGCGCTCCGCTGGCTGCGGCTAAATCCTCGAAGGTTATCTAAATCATGGCTGAGAAAGAAACGGCATTCCTGACCAACACCACCGAAGCGCCGATCCACATCGGTGCTAAAAACGACGAAGGCACGGTAATCACTATCACCGTTGCCCCGCTGGAAGCGGTGGAGGTTGATAAAGCCACGCTGAATATTGGCGGCGTTAAACAGTTCCTGGACGAGAAGAAGCTGAAAGTTATCTCAGCTGCAGAGGCCAAAAAGCTCAACAAAGAGCATGACGGCATCATTGAGTCAGAATACGAGTAAGGCGATCTCATGACGGTAAACGAATGGTTAGCCATTCTGCTGCCGGGGGTATCACTAGATGGGGGCGCTATTAGCGCCCTTTCTTCTCAGTGTGAGCGGCTCTATGACCTCCGGGCCGCTGCGGAATACGGTTACGACACAGACCGCCTTAAAGCGCTGTACGTGGCCGCTAATCTTGCCCCGATAGCAGTGGAAGGAATCAGCGCCAGCGTGCGCGGTGTCGCCAGCAGGCGTGAAGGTAAGGTGGCAATGACCTTCACCACCGCAGCTCAAAAGGCTGGCTGGGAAGGTACGCAGTGGGGGCAGGAGTTCCTCGACGCGATGGGTAATCTGTCCGGTGGCTGCATTGTTATCGGTCATGCCTCTTAACGGGATATTCTGCTGCCAAGTGGGGTTGGCCAGCTGCGGCGCCCGCCGCTAAAAATCCACTAAAGCCCCTTCTTGTAGATGAATATTCCAGTTTTAGAAAAATGAGAATGGAGTTTGATCTATGCGAGGCGGGGCAAAGTTCGAAACTCGCGGCGCTGACCGTGTTATCCGCCAGCGTATCCAGTCGCTGGCGGGTGTAACCCTCACGGTCGGCATACATCGCGGGAAAACCAATAAGGGCGTAGACGTTGCGATGTACGGAGCCTGGAACAACTTCGGCACTAAGAACGCGATGGGGTGGGAATTGATACCCGAGCGCCCATTCATGAAGTTTGCCTCCGAACGCATTGCTGACTGGATGCGCTCAGACGCTTACAAAGAGGTGTTGCGCGATGTGGCGCGTGGACGCATTACCCCGCAGCAGGCCATTGCCAGAATAGGCGCTCAGGCCGTCGCTATCACCCGCAAGACCATTACCGACTCTGCGCTATACCGTCCTAACTCGGACATCACCATTGCACGCAAGGGCAGCACAAAGCCGCTCATACACAGCGGCGTGCTAATCCAGACCGTTAACTTTAAGGCGTCCTGATGAGGCGATTAATTCAATACTGGCAACCTCTACCAGCTGAGAACGTGGGAGGCATTACCCGCCAGGAATACACAGACCAGCAAACCGCGTTTCTCAGCATGCAGCCGGTTGATGGTAATGGCTCGTTCCGGCAGTACCTGGCTGGCCGTAAGCCTCATGACTATCTGGAGGCCATCGGCGAAACAGATCTCCTGGTAACTGAGGAGGGCGAGCATAACGGGGCGATCGTGCTCTGTGGTGGCAGATATTACGAAGTGGTGCAGCGCCAGGAGTGGCTTAACGGCGTGATTAACCACTATGAGTACCTGCTGTTTGTCATGAAAGAACAGGACGCGCTGGCGCTGGTGGGATAATGGCAGGCTATACGGTCAAATTAATGACCGTTAGCGGGGAGGTTGCTTACCCGGATTACCGGGCGGAAAAGGCGACATTCAACGCTAACGGCAATATCAAAGATATTCTCTTCACTCCCTACAACGGGAGCGACATTGCTTTCATCACAGCAATCGAACTCTCTGACGGCAGCGCCCCGGCGATTACGATCCCCGCGGATTTCGCGCTGTCGGTCGGCTGTGTGGTGAAGTTTCCCCCTGGCACGCTAAAGACCACTGACACCCAGGCCAGGGCGTTAATCATGACGGGTGCGCCATACGTCGCGCTGGTGCGCCTGCGCCAGGCGCTGATGCAACTGGTGGGTGATAACCCTCTCTATGCGATGCAGAAGCTACCCGAGCCAAAGGATCCATTTACCGCGCTTCACCTGCTCAGTTCTGGCCGGGAGCCGCAGCCCTTTGCGAAAACGTGGGATGGTGATTACCGGGTGTATCACTACAACTGTTATGCCAGCGTGCTGGTTATCCGTTCTGCCGACGATGCGCAGGAGTTCCTGGAAAACTTCATGCTGGAGGTGGACAGCACCGATGGTGATTTCTGGCAGTTCAATAACAACTGCAGCATTGACCGCTCAGGCGATTTCGAGAATAGCTCACCGCTAATTGATAACCTCGTTTACCAGCAAATGGCTCAGGTGACACTGTCACTGCAATTTGTTTACCAGCACTACAAACGGGAGCGCTGGCTTGAAAGCGCAACAGTGGAAAAGGGCAACAAGGTGACGATCGTCATCAAAGGTGCATAAATGGCAGATTTAAGCAGGCTTTTTAGCGTGAAGATTGGGCGGCAGGCGACTGCGGCCCAATATGGGGTTTTCGGCGTGGGGATTATCCTTGCGCCTGCTGCGGCGTTCTTTGGGCTGAAATACTCAAATTACGATAGCGCAGATATCAGCAAATTTACTGATTTGTACCGCGTTTACAGTGGCGCTAACGCGGCGAACGACGCGGCCACGGATGGGATTTCCGGCGATAACCTGCTGGCGGTTCAGGCGTACTTCTCACAGAAGCCCGCGCCGGATACCCTGGTCGTCGGTGATTTGTCGGCGGTTTACACCAAAACCATGATTGCGCTCAACGGCGTTCCGGTTGTTGGTGCACCAACGGCTACAAAAGCGACCATTGGCTATATCAAAGGCAACGATTACCGCAGTGCCAGCTTTGACGGAACGGCATGGAAAAGCGGCGGCACAACGGTAACAGATATTGTGGCGGATTCTGGCGGGGCCGGGCGCTTTGCCGTGGATGGGCGCATTGTCTATCTGGAGGGGGCTGAAGTTGTACACGCAGAATCCACTGCGTCAGCTGCTGCTGTTCCGACTGCTATTGCGGCCATCAAAAACCAGTACAGCAAGTTTTTCATGTGCATGACGCCGGTTCGTATTTTGTCGGTGCAGAAGGCGATCGCCGACTGGGTTGAAGCACAACCAAATAAAATGGGCGTGTTTATTGATGATTACACCGTTTCCAACTGGGCAACGGACAGCATCACCAAATATCTCCACGATAAGAACATGACAGGTTCGTTTGCCATCAGCACCAAGCGGCCTAAAAACTTCCTTGATGCAGCACTGGCTGGGCGCTGTCTGGTTATGCAGCCGGGTTCTGAAACCTGGGCGCTTAAGACGCTTAACGCAGTGCAGGCAGATGACTTCACTGAAACCGATTATCAGAAAATCCGTGCGCTCAATGGCAACACGTTTGAGGACTACGGGTCTGGTGTCACGGTGACGTATCCCGGCCTCACGGGTTTTGGTGAGTCAATCGAGGTCGTGCGATTTGCTTTCTGGCAGGCTGACCGCATGCAGAAAGACCTCGCAACGCTGTTTGTGAACCGTAACAAAATTGGTCATGACCTGCCGGGTTACGAGGTTGTCTGCGTCAAAATGGAAAGCTCCCTGCAAGCCGGTAAAGATGCGGGCGGGATCCTCCTGGACTTCACTAATTCTGATGGCGATCTGGTTCGTGGCTTTACCGTAACGCGCCCGACTATGGAGCAGGTCAGCGCCACGCAGCGCATTAACGGTGATATCACTGTGCAGTTCGAATTCTACCTCCGCTACGCCATTAAGCATGTTGATGCTGTTGGCTCAGCCATGACCTACGGAGTTTAATTATGTATTTGGGCGTAATGTCATCCAAAGACTGGCTGATTACCGTGGGGATCCTTCCGGTCATCGGCCTGGCGAAAGACAGTAACATCACACTGGAAATGGCTGATGACCAGGTCACGGTAACGTCGGGGATCGGCGGTGACTGGTCTTTTGTGGACAATCCTACTGATGAGGGCTCGCTGACGTTCGTTACGCAGCGTAATTCCCCATCTAACACAGCTCTGGCGCTTATGCAGAAAACCAAAGCTGTTATTCCGGTAACGCTGACCAATACCCGTAACATGTCAGTTCATCGCTTCACCCACGCCATGTTTACGCGCCAGCCTACCGATGGTGCAAATAACGGTGCTGGTGCGCAAACGCTGGAGTGGAAGCTTGTAACAGGCGAGGTGGATTCGGTCATTAACGGGGTCAATGTGGTCTGATGGATAACTCAATCAAGCAAGTAGAGGTTAACGGGAAAGCCTATTGCATCATTCGCATGAGTGCGTTTGATGCGATCCACTTTAACCTGCGCGTGGCGGAAATCCTGTCTAAGCATGGTATCAGCCAGGTCGAAAGCATCCTGACGATGTCATCCAAGATTTTCGGCGTACTTAACCGGGCAGACCACGACGAATTGCTTTTCACGTTGCTGGAGAAATCCCGCGCTCAGGACGTGGATAGCGGCAATTTCCTGACCAGTTGGGATGAAGTAAACCTCCACTTTACCCCTGATAACATCGCTGATGTTTACCTGCTGGCGCTGGAGTGCCTCAAGCTCTCCATTCTGCCCGTTACCGCAGGGTTAAAAAAAAATATTGGTCTGGACACAGCGGCAACGATGCAGGGAGCCATGCGGCAACTGTTCAGCGCCTTGTTGAAAACCTTAACCCCGCCGTCCGTACAGAACTCGTCATCTGGCGAGTGATTGAAAGCGGCCTGATTAGCTACGCAGACGTAGTGTCAGGCCGCGCCTCCTTTGATTCCATAATGAGAGCTTCCGCCGTTATCCAGTTTGATAACGCGGTTCAGCACGCGCTTAGCAAGGTGAAAAAATGACAGACACGTCTGCTGACCTCGTAACGAAAATTGACGTATTGCCTGACCTCGACGGGTTAGACAGCTTTGATGCGGCCATTGATAAGGCGATCGCCAAAGTTAACCAACTGGACGCTGCTATCAAGCGCGTCAATAATTTGAAGCCTGCCAGCCCCTATGCGCCGTCCGGCGCGTCAGCCATGCCATCGGCAACCACAACCGCCGCCGTCGCCGCTATCACCGCCACAGGCGCTAATTTGATTAGTCGCACGCCGCTGGCCGATGTTATCCGAAGGGAAAGTAAAAAGATTGCGGAGGCAACGACGCAGGGGATCTGTAGCGGTGTGGCGGGAATTTTGCCAACGGCTGACAGGACGTTTGCTGGTGGAGGAATGGCATATCCCGCCTTACCTGCATCTGTGGCTCCTGTTTTACCGTCGCCAGTTCCTTCAATCGGCCAGGCTCCAGCCGTTATCCCTGCGCCAGCGCCAGTATCTACACCTGCGGCCCTGCCTGCATCTGTGGTAGCTCCTGCGCCTGCAGTTGTTCCATCAAAGCCTACAACACCTGCGCCAACTCCTGCGGCTGTGCCTGTCGCTGCACCTAAACCTGCGGTAATCACTGCGGCTGCGCCTGTTGTGGCAGGTTCGGGCGGTGGTGGTGCTAAGTTGCCTCCTGCGGTTAGCGGTGCTGCTGGTCAGCCAGCAGGTAAGCCTGGCGGTTTGTGGGATCCTAACGCCGGGAATCCATTCGCAAAATATGACACCTCAGCGAAAAGTTTCTCAGGCGAGCCGCTGGAGACGAAAGAGAAACCCGTTGCGGAGGGTGTGGAAAGGGCCACTGGCGGCGGTTTCCAGTTCGGAATGGATAACCTGCTTGCGGGTGCCGGCCTCACTGCCGGGGTAGTGGCCGGGGCTAATGCGATGGCTGACAGCGTGGATACTATCCAGCGACAACAGGCGCAGATAGCCAGGTTGGCGCAGACAACGGGTGATGCTAAACAAGCGTTTTTAGACCTCAATCAGGCTGCTAGCGATGTGAGAAGCGATAGCGGTGCATTCATTTCCACTTATACCAATATGGCGACAGCAACCCAGAAGTTGGGTTATTCGCAGGAAGAAACGATAAAAGCAACACAGGGGTTGGTGGGTGCGCTGCAGCTGGGTGGTGGTAGCGCAGAAGCCGTTAACGCAGCTCTTTACCAGATGGGCCAGGCGTTTTCTTCCGACCGGTTCGGCGGCGACGAGTTCCGCTCATTCATGGAAGCGATTGGTACAATGGCCCCGGAGGTTGCCAAAGCGTTTGGAACAGACGTCAAAGGGCTAAGGGCAATGTCTGAGGCCGGGAAACTAACTGCTGATGCCATGTTTAAGGCGTTCGAAAAAATGGCCGCAAACAACGCCGATTTGCTCAAGAAACAGGGCTGGACGTGGGGGCAGGTAACAACGGTCATGAAAAATGACTGGCAGGCATTCCTGGCTCAGGCCACAATCGGCGGTGAATGGCAGCGATTCACTGATTGGGCGGCAAATACCCTGATTCCTGTAGCCAGAGGCGCAGAAAAGGAAATAGCAGAGTTCTGGTCTACCCTAGCCGATGAAAGTAAGACGGCGATCCTGATTGGTATCCTGGGCGCGGTCGGCGCGGCATTTACGGCGCTGGCTATTCCGGCATTAGCGGCGCTGTGGCCGTTTCTCGCGATTGGCGCTGCCGTATGGGTTGTCTATGAGGCGTTCGTAGAGTGGAAAGCCTGGATGAAGGGCGAGGGTGGAACCATATTTGAAAGCCTGTTCGGTGGCTTTGATGCGTTTGAAAAACGCTATCCAACTATCATGAAAATGCTCAAGGCATTAAGTGACACATCAGATGAAGCTGCCGGAAATGTAAATAACGATGGTGGTGTATGGTCAACACCGAAAAATGAAACGACATGGGGTGAATTGTGGAAACCACAAAACCTGTTTCCAAATGCTCTTGATTTCCTCAAAAGTCGGGGGAATAACTTCAATCCGCTGGATGGTATCGAGTCATTTTTTAACCTTTTCAGTGGGGATAATAATCAGGCCGCTGCGACTGGGTTAGCTACGCCGTCGAAAGGCGGGGTTGTGGTGAACAACACCAATAGCGGAAACAGGCAGGTTGATATCCATGTGAACAGCGTAAAAGAAGCGGCTGAGGCGGCGAATAATTTAGATAACCCAGGTACGATCTCAGGCGATTTATCTGGTAACATTGCCGAATCGTCAGGAGCGTTATAAAAACAGGACAATAAAAAATGGCTGATAGTGAGTTTAAGAAGTTCGCAACATTTACGTCACTGATTACACCGCAATTAATCACTATATCTTACTGGTTGCTCAATTTGGTTATTGTCGGTATTGGCACATTCCTTTGGACTATGCCAAGCATGGTGGGGATGGTTATCGCGCTGGTTCTGGTGCGCATTGGTTTTGAGCTGGTTATGGTGAGCTTTAAAAACAATGAATATCTGCGACGTATATGTGAAGCAGTAGAAGCCAGGGCGAAAGAATAGCCCCAGCGGTAACGCGATGTAACCGCGTCAGCGAAGATGAAAGAATCCCCTTTATCAGGGGATTTTTTTTGGGGCTTTTATGTCTGACATGGGTATTGCCGCGATTGCTGCGCCGCGTGATGAAAGGGCTGTAATGGTCTTTGAGTCAGGCGTTACAGTGTCACTAAGGCTCAAAAAGCGCGAAGAGCTGAGCGTTAAGCGCACCGTAGCTAAAGGCAAAGTTGAGACTGGTTATAAAATCGCTGACGGAACGGTTGACGATCCGAAGGTGATTTCCATAGAGGGCATCATTACTGGTGCCATGCTGCCGTATACGTTCGGTCTCCTCAGTGCCACTCAGAATATGATTCTGGCAATGAACCAGGCGCAGCAGATTGAAGCCGCGTATGACGTCAAAGAGTTCGTGTCCGTTTACACCTCATTCAATGCAATGCCGCAGGCAGTAATCACCTCACTCAGTATTTCCCGCGAACCGAAGCAAAATTATCTGACCGTTAAACTGACGGCTGAAAAGGTCGATACGGTGTCTTTTCAACGAAGTAGGTCTATTCAGTCGAAATCGTCAAATATTTCCAGTACGGCAGGGCAGGGGAGAACCTCAGCAGGAAAAAAGACCGCAGCGCCTGTAGATGCTGCGAAAGAGCCGCAAAAGGTCTTTGCTCTTGAGAAGTTAAAACGCGCTGTTGGGGGGTTATTCTGATGGCTGTGGCTTACTACGAAATCAACATAATCCCTGACATCCCAGACCAGGAATTTACCACCTCTTTAAACGGCCTCATTTTGAACATGAGACTGTATTTTTCCGACACCACAAAGCTGTGGTGGCTGGCTATTTCTAATTCAGATCGCACCGTTACGTTGTCACATATTTGCATGCGACCGGGCATCTGGCATCCGTTAAGTGGTCGAATGCCTGGCTATTCCGGGGCTGGTGCGGTCGGTGTTGCGCGTCTGCGTCCTAATGTTCCGTTCGGCAGCGTGGATGCGTTTAATGGGTCATTTGGCCTTTATCTATACGATGATGTGGGGAGTGATTAAGTGGGGCGATTTTGGGAATGGATAACTTACCGGGTGGGGTTAATAACGGCAGCTATGGCGACGTTATCGTTAAATGAATGGGCAGTGTTAATAGGTATTGGCTGTACGCTCGTTACCTGTGGCGTGAACTGGTATTACGAGCGCCGCAGGACGTTAATTGCAGAGGGGGCAATGAGTGGGAAATAAATCAAAACTCAGTGCCGCTATGCTGGCGTTAATTGCAGCAGGGGCAAGCGCCCCGGTTTTAATGTCTCAATTTCAGCATGAAAAAGAAGGAACCAGCTTAATAGCGTATCAGGATAAAAGCCGGGGTATCTGGACTATTTGCGGTGGTGTTACTTACGTTGACGGAAAGCCGGTAATCAAAGGCATGAAATTAACGCAGGAGCAGTGCGACAAAATAGATAAAGCGGAACAGGCAAAAGCGCTGGCATGGGTGGATAAAAATGTCAGGGTTCCATTAACCGAACCACAAAAAGTTGGTATTGCATCATTTTGTCCGTGGAATATTGGTCCTGGCAAATGTTTTCCATCCGGTTTTTATCGGGATTTAAACGCTGGAAACTTTAAAGGGGCTTGTGCACAGATTAAGCGCTGGGTATGGGATGCAGGTCGTGATTGCCGTATTCGTGAAAATAACTGCTTTGGTCAGGTTATACGGCGTGACCAGGAGTCAGAATTAACGTGCTGGGATTTGGATAAAAGCTGGGGGATTAAGTGAAAGCTAAATACGCCGTTGTAATTTGCCTGTTCATTGGCGCTTCGCTGGGTGGTGCTGGCTGGGCTATTTACCATAACAGTTATGAGGCTGGGAAAAGCGCAAAAGAGCAGGAATGGCAAACAAAATGGGATAAGCGCGATCTGGCCGATAAAGCTGCTCAACTGGCGCAGGAAAAAGCACAGCGCGACGAAGAGCGCCGCAGAAAGGATGAAACTGAGGAGATTGTCAGGAATGCAGAAAAAGAGAAACAGAACGCGCTGGCTGAAGCTGCTGCCGCTAATGATGTTGCTGGCCGGTTGCGCGGAGCGCTCGCAGATATCCGGCGTAAACTCGCAGCCAGTGAGACAGGCAAGCTTTCCGCAAATGTCGCCAGCAGGCAGACAGCCGCCGAAGCCATCAGTATGCTTGCCGACCTGTACGAAGAATCTGACCGCCGCGCGGGAGAACTCGCTCAATATGCTGATGCAGCAGTCAGCGCCGGGAGCGTCTGCGAGCGCACCTATGACGCAGTAACGCGATCTGTTGAGTGATCGAAACGGATCAATTAATGCTCGTTTATCATTGATGCAGGTTATGAGTGGTTGAAAAGGGCGGGGGTATGATGTTTATCGCTTGTTTGTAGTTGCAACAGATGGAAACTACATATACGATTAGACTCATGGAAAAGAAGGCTTTTCCTGTTTTAACGTAGATAACAAGCGGATTACCATTTACCACGCCCGATTTAACATAATATACATTATGCGCACTTAGATTGAATACGAGTAAATCCAGCCAGTTCAGACCCATCCTTGTTCTGCTCATTCCGCGCATCATGTCCCTCTGTTCTGTGCCATCAACGTTCATAACTGTCGTTACGGTCTAGCGTGATCTCCACGGCAGTCACCTGTACATCCTTAAAGCGCAGCTCATCCACACCAGAAATTTTCCCGAACTCTGACGCGTCAATCAAAATCCCCTCCAGCGTTAACCCGACCACAGGACGCTCCGGATATCCCTCGATGAAAAATGCCCGCGAAAAGCATTTGCTGTCTGATCGACGCGCCGTCATATGTTTAATCGTCAGTCCGCTGACCGCAGTAAGACCGGCTTCGCCCTCAACACCTTCAGCCAGTTTGCGCCAGTGTTCTGGTTTATCAGATAAATTGCTCTGGTCGCCATAGCTATACTGCGGAAACCAGTTCAACTGGATCAGCACCGGAAAACGCACGTCCGTAAGCCGTAGATTTTGTACGGTGATATCACGGATAAATCCGCCCCGGTTGCGAGCAGATTTAATGCGAAACCCGACGCCCGTTCCGTTAAACGCGTTATCTTCTATCAGGACGCGTTCAATGCCACCTGAAGTTTCACTCCCCAGTGTGATCCCGGATCCCTTATTCAGCGTACATCCTCGAATCACTATATCCCGCGCGGCACGAGCTTTTTGCGCCGCTTCGCGTCCTCGTCCTGATTTGATGCAGATATTGTCGTCATTGCAGGACACTATGCAGCGTTCAATCCGCACCTGCTCGCAGGAGTCGACGTCAATCCCGTCGGTGCTCGGCCCCGCAGAATTGCTGATTTGCACGCCCTCAACCGCGATATGGCGCGAATAACAGAGGTGCATGTTCCAGAATCCGGACTCCCGACTGGTAAAATCACGCAGCAGAATGCTCTGGCTTTCAAAGACCAGGATATTGCGCGGGCGCTGACAGTCATAATCAACAACCCAGCGCAATCCTCTTGCGCTGTAATCGCCAACCATGCCGCTGCGCTCGTCATCGCCCCAGTAGCGTTGCCACCAAATTGCACCCTGCCCGTCTATCGTGCCTGTACCGGTAATGCTGACGTTTTCACAATCGATGATATTAATAAAGCCTGCCGGCCAGCGCATATCAATGCCGGCCACCCGGGTATTTATCAGGGGATAATCAGCCAGATCCTGGCTTCCAACGAGCTGTGCGCCAGCGTCCAGGCGAAGTGAAACACCGCTTTTCAGAAACAACGCTCCGGTTAGAAAACGGCCTTGCGGAATAACGATGACATCGTTCTGTTGAGCACTATTTATGGCCTGCTGAATGGCGGATGTTGCCAGGCGTTGCGCGGTTGGGTCCGCGCCATACGCCAGAATGGAGATCGCTTTCATGGCTTTTCCTTAAACAGATGAAAGCCTTAGTCTAGGAATCTGCGTGATGAATAACCTTTGTCTGTTTGACAGCCACGCAGTCAGGCTGGCAAAAAAGCGGATATTTACTGGCTGGCGATCACTGCAACGCCCTTTTCTTTCATAGCGTTGACCCAGCGTTCATCCGTTGTGTTTTCAACAACGAGCGTATTCACCTGCGACAAATCGCCAATCACAAACGCCGAGGCCGTGTTGATCTTTTCCGGTGAGGCCAATACCACCGTTTCCGCCGCTCTGCCGGAAAATGCACGTTTGATGCATGCTTCTTCATAATCTCCGGTGGTCAGCCCGGCCTCAGGATGCACGCCGGTGACACCCATGAAAAACAGATCCGCATGAATATTGTTGATGCCTTCAATAGCGGCCGCGCCGACCGTGACGATGGAGTGTTTATACAAACGACCGCCAATCAGGATCACCTCTATGCACGGATGGTTGACCAGCCCCAATGCAATACCCGGGCTGTGCGTCACCACGGTTACCCGCAAATCTGGCGGCAAGAAGGTAATAAGTTCTGAGGTGGTCGTCCCGCCATCAATGATCACCACCTGCCCCGGTGAAATGAGCTGCGCGCCCCGACGTGCCACGCGTTTTTTTGCATCCATTTTAACGGACTGACGCTCGGCAAAAGGCGCAATCGCTGAAGATGCCGGAAGCGCGCCGCCGTGGACACGCTGCAAACGCCCTTCTGCCGCCAGTTCACGTAGATCCCGGCGGATAGTGTCCTCAGACACCGAGAAAAAGAGGCTGAGCGCAGTTGACTGGACCTGGCCTTCCGCCTCCAGCTTTTCCAGAATCAACTGTTTACGCTGACTTGTGAGCATGAATTATTCCTGATGTTGCACGATAATTATTGTAATTACACGAAAATGCTGTTTATGATGCATACTCTACGAGAGGAGAGCCAAACGTGCAATCAAAACGTGCAGATATACGCATCATCAACAGCGAAACGTTGTCCGACAACTGGTATAACCTGAAAAAATACACTTTTGACCTCCAGCGCAGCGATGGTGACTGGCAGCGGCAAGAGCGTGAAGTGTATGACCGCGGGAATGGCGCGACGATCCTGCTCTATAATCGCGCCAGCAAAACAGTCATTCTTACACGTCAGTTTCGTTTCCCTGTGTTTATCAATGGTCACGAAGAGGATCTCATTGAGGCGGCTGCCGGGTTGCTCGATAACCTTGACCCGGAAAGCCGGATTAAGGCCGAAGCGGAAGAGGAAACCGGGTATAAGGTGACGCGCATAGAGAAAATTTTTGAGGCCTATATGAGCCCGGGCTCCGTTACCGAAAAACTCTACTTCTATCTGGCGGAATATCACCCGCAGGATCGGACCAGCGCGGGCGGCGGCGTTAAAGCAGAGGGGGAAGATATCGACGTGCTGGAAATGACGCTGGACGACGCGCTTCGTGGCATCGAGAATGGCCAGATCGTCGACGGTAAAACCATCATGCTGCT
>OKQC01000032.1_pt1 | contig 43613 bp, 47 predicted proteins | sample 1611761 | NCBI WGS metagenome assembly OKQC01 (sample SAMN04436767, study PRJEB24849) | human gut metagenome | biome: human gut; feature: NICU; material: stool | host: Homo sapiens | place: USA: Saint Louis, MO | collected 2011-05-05
GGTTTTAACTCCACTCTCCAGTAACGCTTTACCAGCCCGAAAAAGACGAAATGCACCCAAGGCAATTAATACGATGTCTGTTGGGTCAATCAGGGGGGCTTCTAGTGGCGCTTCTTCCAGCCTGACAAACATGCCGTCGGTATCATAAATCTGCCATAAACCGGGAGCCTGAGAGACTGAATAGCCAATACACATCCCAGTTTCGTCATCAACAATGGGTTTTGAATTCAGTGGAGGATTGCGGGGGCGAAATTCGAAGTATTCACCGGCTGGTAATGTTGACTGGAAGGTGTAGAAACGTCCTGGCTCGTCCGTAATTAATCCAACGCTCATTGTCCTAATTTCCTTTTGGGCTAACCTTTGGGGTCATCATAATGGACGTTTTTACTTCAATCTACTTTCCTGACTCTGATTTTATCGACTTAGAGGCTAACGCCTCGCCGCGCTCGTTGTTCAACACCACCGGCGCTGAAAGCAAATTTCAGCACCGGCGGTGCTGGCATTATTCGCGTATGGCTCATTTTAACCACCCATTTTTTTAGCATCATCAACAAGCTCGTCTGAATATTGCCAGGCTCCGTTATCAGCCACGAAGCCCCAGCCGAAACACCGTTAGTCATTTCATATCCAACAGCCAGCCCTGGCGGGTGTAAAATTTCGTGATTAATTCTGAAAACCAGCCCCTTCTCGCTTAGTTCTTTCCAGTTCATGATTGTCATACCGCAGTCGGCGTCATCCAGCATCAACTGGAAACTCAACATTACATAATTTGCTACCCACTCAGTTAAATCGATAACATTCGTTACCCTCACTGACACGCGTTTTCGGTATACCCTCTTTCTTGTATCAGGCATGTTCACGAAGCTGATTCAACTTTAAGAGTTTGCTGGGGTGCACCCCGTTCATGGTTTGCCACCATTGGCAGAGGCTAACCCTGAAATGGCTTTCCTTAACAAAGCAGAAAGTGCGCTGCTGCTTAAGTCATTTACAGGTGAGGATCTGCTGGTTGCCCTGCTGGGGATTAGTACCGGCGGGCGGTGGTCAGAGCTGGCAACACTCAAACCGGCACAAATAGTAAACGGGCGCGTGACATTCCTGAAAATCAAAAACGCAAAAAAGCGCACTGTACCGATTTCTTCTGAGCTTGAATCGCTGATAAAGAAGAATACCAGCGGGAATCTGTTCAACATCGATTACGTGAGTTTTTGCAAAGTGCTGAAGATGGTTAAACCTGATATTCCTGCAAATCAGGCAACGCATATTTTGCGTCATACCTTCGCAAGTCATTTCATGGTGAACGGGGGTAACATCATTTCATTACAGCAAATACTGGGTAATGCAAACATCCAGCAGACGATGACTTATGCGCATTTGTCACCGGAGTACCTGCAAAATGCCGTGGCATTGAATCCGCTTTCAGGAGGGATATCGCTGTAGGTTCTGCTCCCCCCGGAGTGTCCACATTGCGTCCACACTTCGGGGTATTAGAAACGGATCCAGATGGTTACAGCTTTTTTAAATTACTGTTTTTATTAGTGATAATTTAAATGGTTGATAAACCACATCCACCCATTATATGAAAAAAGGCAGCATTGCTGGCTTTCAGTATATACATCATCAGATTACTGGCGACTGTCATTTGCCTGGCGCAACAGCGTGCGGCTTTCACTCTGGAATCGCGTGGCGTAATCACCGAACCAGTGCTCCACTTTACGGAAACTGTCGATAAACGCTTGTTTATCGCCGTGTTCCAGCAAGGTGATCGCTTCGCCAAAACGCTGATAGTAGCGCTTGATCAGCGCCAGGTTATTTTCAGACGACATGATGATGTCGGCGTAAAGCTGTGGATCCTGGGCAAACAGTCGCCCGACCATCGCCAGCTCCAGACGATAAATTGGCGAGGAAAGCGCCAGCAATTGTTCAAGCTGAACGTTCTCTTCCGCCAGGTGCAGACCATAGGCGAAGGTTGCAAAGTGGCGCAGCGCCTGAATAAACGCCATGTTCTGATCGTGCTCAACCGCACTGATACGGTGCAAACGTGCCCCCCAGACCTGAATCTGTTCCAGGAACCACTGATACGCTTCCGGCTGACGACCGTCGCAGTAAACCACTACCTGCTTCGCCAGGCTGCCGCTGTCCGGGCCAAACATCGGGTGTAACCCAAGCACGGGCCCGGTGTGCGCCGCCAGCATTGCCTGTAGAGGGCCATTTTTAACGGACGCCAGATCCACCAGAATGCAATCTTCCGGCAGCGGAGGAAGTTTCGCGATAATCTGCTCCGTCACATGAATCGGTACGCTGACGATAACCATTCCGGCATCCTTAATGAGCTCCGGCGCATGCGGCCAGTCCTCTTTTTCCAGGATGCGCACCTGATAGCCAGAAAGCGTCAGCATTTTTTCAAACAGACGCCCCATCTGGCCGCCGCCACCGACAATCACCACCGGACGCAGCGACGGACAGAGAGTTTTGAAGCCCTTGTCGTTTTCGCTGGAATAGGATTCCCGCATCACACGACGCAGGACATCTTCAATTAAGTCCGGTGAAACGCCCAGCGCCTGTGCCTCTTTACGGCGGGAGGCGAGCATAGAGGCCTCACGCTCCGGAACGTAAATTGGCAGGCCGTATTTGCTTTTAACTTCGCCGACCTCAGCAACCAGTGCCATGCGGCGCGCCAGCAGGTCCAGCAACGCCTTATCCACTTCATCAATTTGATCGCGTAATGCGGTCAATTCAGCAACCATAACTATCCTCTTATGCCAGACGCGTCGCCAGCTGGCCGTTCAAATCTTTGTGGATCTCACGCAGTAGCGCATCAGTGGTTTCCCAGCTGATGCAAGCATCCGTGACCGAGACGCCGGGCTTCATCGCGCTACGCGGCTGTTCCGATGACTGATTGCCTTCATGAATATTACTTTCAATCATCAGGCCGATAATTGAACGGTTACCATCTTTAATCTGTGCAATCACAGATTCTGCAACCGCAGGCTGGCGACGGTAATCTTTATTCGAATTACCATGACTGCAATCTACCATCAGCGCCGGACGCAGTCCCGCCTGTTCCATCTCTTTTTCACACTGCGCGACATCCGCCGGGCTGTAGTTTGGCGCTTTACCACCGCGCAGGATCACATGCCCGTCCGGATTGCCCTGCGTTTGCAGCAGGCATACCTGGCCCGCCTGGTTGATCCCGACAAAACGATGGGGCATAGCGGCGGCGCGCATGGCGTTAATCGCCGTGGCCAGGCTGCCGTCGGTACCGTTTTTAAAACCAACCGGCATAGACAGGCCAGACGCCATCTCGCGGTGGGTTTGTGACTCGGTGGTGCGCGCCCCAATCGCAGACCAGCTAAACAGATCGCCGAGGTACTGCGGGCTGTTCGGATCCAGCGCTTCGGTTGCCAGCGGCAGCCCCATGCTGACCAGCTCCACCAGCAGGCGACGCGCAATCTTCAGGCCCGCTTCCACATCAAACGAGCCATCCATGTGCGGATCGTTAATCAACCCTTTCCAGCCAACCGTTGTACGTGGCTTTTCAAAATAGACGCGCATCACCAGATAGAGGCTATCGCTGACCTCCTCCGCTAATGCTTTAAATCGACGAGCGTACTCAATGGCGGTTTCAGGATCGTGAATGGAGCAAGGACCACATACCACCAGCAGGCGCGGATCGCGGCCTGCGATAATGTCAGAAATGGTCTGGCGAGAGTGCTCAATCTGAGCTTCCTGCGCGACGCTCAGCGGGAATTCCGCCTTCAGTTGATCCGGGGTGATTAACACCTGTTCGTCAGTGATATGTACGTTGTTCAGCGCGTCTTTTTGCATGATTGCGATCCTGTAAAACTCGTTTGCGATAGTGGTTTTCCTCGAAGAGGTGACACAACGATAACACATCAAGTAAAGATTTCAATCCAAAATACGTACAGATTATTTTACAGAAGCCATTTAAATGCCAAATCACAGGTTAAAATCGTAAACATAAAATTACACATACGCTTTTAACGCCAGTCTACGCTCACACCAGGCACGCTATCCCGGCGCTGGCCGTTAGCTTAATTATCCTCGGGTGAATTGAGGGAAAGTTGCGTGGCTACATAAATCCTGGCAACAAAAAATGAATAAAAGTATGAATTCCAGCAGACTTAATTGAGCCTGCCTAAATTACTTTGAATATCGTGCTCTGTAAGATTTAGCTTAGGTCAAGACAGGGATATTTCTGACATAATGACGGCTTTGAGAAAGAATGGTATTCTGCCGGAAATTCATAAGGGCATCTATTTCCGGGGCGGTTTGGCGGATTCTGATGAGAAATACATTCTTGATCGCTTTGCTTCACCTCCCCCTGGCGCTAATGCTGTTCATTTTGGTGAACCCTGCAAGGGCAGGCTCGCTCACGGAAACGGATAAATCGGTACGTTCGATTGTTTCTGGTATTGTAAGCTACACCCGATGGCCAGCACTTTCCGGCCAGCCTAAGCTCTGTATTTATGCCTCTTCCCGTTACAGACAGGCGCTCAGCAGTGAGGATGTAAATAACCCGTTGCCCTATAGTCCTGTCATTGTGCATAGCGATCGGGAAGCACTCACAGCAAGGTGCGATGCCCTCTATTTCGGGAACGAATCACCGGCAAAACAACAGGAAATAATAAATCACTATCAGGGCCAGGCGTTGCTATTAATGTCAGAGCAAAATTCTGAATGCGTTATTGGCAGCGCATTTTGTCTGATAATAGAGCACAACACGGTCAGGTTTTCCGTAAATCTGGATGCGCTGACGCGCAGTGGCGTAAGAGTCAATCCGGATGTATTAATGCTCGCACGGAATAAGAAGCATGAATAAGGAAGTCACACCAACACCGCGTCCGACGTTTAAAAGAACGTTGCGGCGAATCAGCATGATAAGCGTCATTATTACGATGACGTTTATATGGTTGCTGCTGTGTTTCGCTTCCGTGGTGACATTAAAGCAATACGCGCAAAAAAACCTCGAACTCACCGGCGCCACCATGAGCCACAGCCTTGAGGCCTCTCTGGTGTTCAACGATGCCGTGGCGGCAAATGAAACGCTGGCGACCCTCGGCAAGCAGGGGCAATTTGCCGTGGCGGAAGTGCTAAATGCACATCATAAACGGTTTGCCTGGTGGTCGTGGAACCCGGCGGATAATACCGACACGCTGGGCGCGCTGGTCAACCGGTGGTTGTTCCCTGTTCCTGTCGCACAGCCCATCATACATAACGGTAATGTGATTGGCGAAATTCGTCTGACCGCACGAGACAGCCTGATTAGCCACTTTATCTGGCTCTCATTTGCGGTCCTCACTGGCTGCATTCTTTTTGCCTCTACCGTCGCATTGACCATCACCCGCTCGCTACATCATGGCATGGTTGTTGAAATGCAAAACATCACTGACGTTGTGCATGACGTCCGTACCAACCGCAACTTCTCTCGCCGGGTAACGGAAGGCCGCATTGAAGAGTTCCACCAGTTTGGTGAAGACTTCAACAGCCTGTTGGATGAAATGGAAGAGTGGCAGCTCAAGCTACAGGCGAAAAACGCTCAACTGTTGCGTACCGCCATGCACGATCCGCTCACGGGGCTTGCAAACCGCGCCGCGTTTCGCAACAACATTGCGGCCTTAATGAATGACGCTTCGGCAAAGACCAATTCTGCCCTGCTCTTCCTGGACGGTGATAACTTCAAGTTTATTAACGACACCTGGGGCCATGCCGCGGGCGACTGCGTACTGATCGAAGCCGCAAAAAGGATGGTCGAATTTGGCGAAAAACGTCATCAGTCTTACCGTCTTGGCGGCGACGAGTTTGCCATGATCCTTTATGGCGTCCACACCGCGCGTGAGGTCGAATATATTTGCGCTGCGCTGTCGCAGCAATTTATCCGTCCGTTTGATCTGCGTAACGGACACACAGCATCCATGTCACTCAGCATTGGCTTTGCTCTGGCGTGGGAAAATGCCTCCGTCGAGGCATTGCTTGAGCAAGCCGATCGCAATATGTACCTGGTCAAAAACCAGCGTTCGAAAACAATACCCTGAAAGGAAGACGATATGTTGAAGCGATACTTCGCGCCGTTGTTACTGGCATCTCTGGTTATGTCCGGGTGCCAGACGCCGGAGGGTAAATTCACACCAGAGCAAATCGCGGCCATGAAGTCCTACGGCTTTAACGAACTGAATGGCGACTGGTCCCTGGGCCTGTCGGATAAGATCCTGTTTGATAAAAATGACGCCAGACTGCGTCCGGAAAGTGAAACGCAGATCCAGACTATGGCCTCACGTCTGGCGGCAACCGGTCTGAATCACGCCCGGATGGACGGCCATACGGATAACTATGGCGAAGAGAGCTACAACGAAGCGCTTTCGTTAAAACGTGCCAATGTTGTAGCGGATGCCTGGGCGAAGGGCGCGAACATCCCGCGCAGCAACCTCACTACGCGGGGTTTAGGCAAAAAATACCCTCTCAGCAGCAACTGTACTGCGCAAGGGCGCGCTGAAAACCGCCGTGTTGCGGTAGTTATCAGCACGCCTTAAGGCTATTTAGCGGATGTGCCGGCGAGCGACACGCCTGAAGCCGCTCGCCAGCGCAGCCAGTCAATCACGATAAATACCGCCAGACTGACGCCCATTACCGGCAACGCCAGCCCCAGCAGGAGGCTTATCATGAACGTCACTCCCCTTCCCCACAGCGGCAATGCCAGCCAGCTTTGACAGAGCGTCTGTACCGGGTTCGCGGCTGACATCGCAGGACGACGCATCCACCACATCCGATATCCCCAGATAATCAGCACGCACAGCGCAACGCCAAACGCGATGAGCAGCAGCTGATTTGCCAGACCAAACAGGATCCCCATATGGAAATCCACGCCCCAGCGGGTGAGTTTAGCCATCAGCGGGAAATCCCCAAAGCGAGTCCTGTCCAGCACCTTCAGAGAGTGGGGGTCCACGGCAACGGCATCAACCTGCGTCGGCCAGCGGCGATCGATTTCCGTCACCGTCCAGGCCTGGTCGACCCTGCTTGCCGGACGGATCTCAACGTTGTTCGCATCAATTCCTGACTGGCGGGCGGCCTGCAATACGCTGTCAAAAAGCGACAGTTCAACAGGCATTTCAGGCATCGACATTCCGCCGTGATGACCATGATGTTCGGCGTGTTCATCCATCATTTCCGGCGCACCGGAAAGGGTGGTGTTTACCTGCGGCGTCAGCCAGTTCATCTCTGCACGCAGCTTATCGACGTTGCCACCGGCCCATTGTGACCAGGTTAACCCGGTGACTGAGAACAGCAGCATTCCCGCCAGTAAGGTCCAGCCTAAGATCACATGCAGGCGACGACGATTCTGGAAACGATTGTTAATACGGCGCTTCGGTCGGGTATAGAACCACAGCGCGATCCCGCCCAGGGCAGCAACCCACATCCACGAGGCGGCTAACTCGCTATAGAGGCGCCCGAGGTTGCCCAGCATCAGCGAGGTATGCAGATAATCGATAGTCTGACGCAGCGGTAAAATCCCGCTGGTGCCGTAGACGGTCATATCCCCTCGAACCTCAAGGCTGGCGGGATCAATAAAAATAGCCCGATGCTCGGAGGGACCCAGCGCCGGGTCGGCAAACATCACGCGGGTCGTTTCGCCCTCTTCCAGCCCCGGACGAACGGCATGCAGACGCAGATCTGATTCTACGGCCTTTTCGGCCGCGGCAATTTGTGCAGCAAGAGGCTGCGCCTCACCCACGGCATCCGTGTGGAGTGCATGATGGTACAGCGCATTTTCAAGCTGCGGCGTGGCGACATACAGCGTACCGGTCAACGCTGCGAAGAAAATAAACGGACCAACAAACAGCCCGATATAGAAATGGAGGCGACGCAGCAGGTTTCCCCATGCCGCGCGCGGAGTGCAGGTAGTCATACTTTTCCTTTTTAAGGCAAAAAGTGAGTGATTTTGTTTTAAAGGGAGAAAGCAGACCGACGCGGCGGCGCGCGGGTATCGGGGTAAAGCCAGGGGAAAAAGTGCCAGTGGCTGACCGCCTGACGAGGCGGCTTCATGCGCAGCCGCTGCAACACCACGCTGAGCAGAACGATAAGCGCCAGCATCACGCCCGGCACATGCGCTAACAGCACGCAGTAGCCGCAGGCTTCCGCATGGTCAACTGGCATGGAATGCGGCATATCCCCATGATGCTCGTCCATCGACATCATGCTCATGTCATGGTGCATGCCCGGCATGGCGCTCATGGGATCTTTTTGCAGCGAGACGGAGATCAGCGGCGCCACGACGATCAGCAGGATCGCAAACAGCGCGGTCAATGCCGCTGCGCGTTTCCAGCTATGCTGATGCAGTACGTTATCCACTTACCCTCCCCCCAAGAGGCGAACATTGTAAATGATTTATGACGGAAGGGTTAACGCGAGAGGTGCGATGGGATAAAAAAAGGGCCAGCCTTTCGGCCAGCCCTTTCTGACAGGATGTCGCTTAAGCGAATCTTAGTTCAGACGCTCTTTAATACGAGCAGACTTACCAGTACGCTCACGCAGGTAGTACAGTTTAGCTTTACGTACAGCACCACGACGTTTAACAGCAATGCTGTCAACTACCGGAGAGTGAGTCTGGAAGACACGCTCAACGCCTTCGCCGTTGGAAATTTTACGAACAGTGAATGCAGAGTGCAGACCGCGGTTACGAATAGCGATAACCACGCCCTCGAATGCCTGCAGACGTTTTTTGGAACCTTCAACAACCCATACTTTCACTTCCACGGTGTCACCTGGACGGAAGGAAGGTACGTCCTGCTTCATCTGCTCTTGTTCAAGTTGCTTAATAATGTTGCTCATAATTTAATCTCTTATCCTGGGTAAACTGATATTCGGGAGCGTATTACGCTTTCCCATCATGTTCATGCTGCTGGTGCGCGTGTTCAGTTTTGAACTCGGCCAGCAACTTTGCTTGCTCTTCAGTCAGAGCCAGGTTTTCCAGAAGTTCAGGTCTTCTAAGCCAGGTTCGGCCCAGCGACTGCTTCAAACGCCAGCGACGTATGTCGGCATGGTTTCCAGACAGTAACACTGCCGGGACTTCCATCCCTTCTAACACTTCAGGACGAGTATAGTGTGGACAGTCCAGCAATCCATCGGCAAAGGAATCTTCCGTTGCCGAAGCTTCATGGCCCAGAACCCCCGGAATAAACCGGGCGACGGAGTCAATCAGCGTCATTGCTGGTAGCTCACCACCGCTGAGAACGTAATCGCCGATAGACCATTCTTCGTCAATCTCGGTTTGAATTACGCGCTCATCTATCCCTTCGTAGCGACCACAGACCAGAATCAGCTTTTGATTCGTCGCCAGTTCGCTCACGCCCGCTTGATCAAGCTTGCGTCCCTGAGGTGACAGATAAATCACCTTCGCGCCTTCACCTGCCGCGGCTTTTGCTGTGTGAATGGCGTCCCGTAAGGGTTGCACCATCATCAACATCCCCGGTCCGCCGCCGTAAGGACGATCGTCCACGGTACGGTGCCGGTCGTGCGTGAAGTCACGAGGACTCCAGCTCTGGATGCTCAGCAGGCCATTCTTTACTGCCCGGCCAGTTACCCCGTAATCGGTAATCGCGCGGAACATTTCAGGAAACAGGCTAATTATGCCAATCCACATAGCGCCGTCTTTTACCGTTTATCCGGAGAATTTAAAAACCAGGATCCCAATCTACTTCAATGGTTTGAGTAGTGAGATCGACTTTCTTGATAACCTGTCCATCGAGGAACGGGACCAACCGCTCCTTGATGCCAAATGCATCTTTCAGGTTTGCCTTAATGACGAGAACGTCATTTGACCCGGTTTCCATCATGTCGATGACTTTCCCCAGGCTGTAGCCTTCAGTGGTCACTACCTGGCAACCCATAAGGTCTTTCCAGTAGTAGTCACCCTCTTCCAGTTGCGGCAACTGCGACGAATCCACGACAATTTCACAATTAGTCAGCGCATTCGCGGCATCTCGATCGTCAATGCCTTTCAGCTTGATGATGATGTCCTGATTGTGGTGACGCCAGCTTTCCAGCTCGACCTCTTCCCACTTACCGGCTTTCTGGATAAACCAGGGCTGGTAATCAAAAATGCTATCAGCGTCTTCAGTGGAGGAAAACACTCTGAGCCAACCACGGATACCGTAGCAAGAACCCATTTTTCCCAATACGATCGGTTCAACAGGTGCTTTATTGCTCATCATGACCACCGTGACAGATTAAGCTGCTTTGTTTGCTGCTTTGATCAGCGTAGCAACGCGATCGGAAACAGTAGCGCCCTGGCCAACCCAGTGAGCGATACGATCCAGATCCAGACGAGTTTCTTCTTCTGCGCCAGAGGCCAGTGGGTTGAAGAAACCAACGCGCTCAATGAAGCGACCGTTGCGTGCATTACGGCTGTCAGTCACAACAACCTGGTAGAACGGACGCTTTTTAGCGCCGTGACGTGCTAAACGAATAGTTACCATAACATCCTCTTGTGTGAATAAAACAACCGGGCCCCATCGAGGAACGGAGCCCGGGTGTCATATTAAAAGCCCGAAAATTTTACTCATTTTCGGGCAAAAAGCAATCTCAAAAGCGATTATCGCCCAGGAAAACCGGGCGGCATCATGCCTTTCATGCCGCGCATCATCTTCGCCATGCCGCCTTTCTTCATTTTCTTCATCATGCGCTGCATGTCGTCGAACTGTTTCAGAAGGCGGTTAACGTCCTGGACCTGCATGCCGCAACCGGCTGCGATACGGCGCTTGCGGGAACCTTTGATGATTTCTGGCTTCGCGCGCTCTTTCAGCGTCATCGAGTTGATGATTGCCTCCATACGCACCAGCACTTTGTCATCCATCTGGGATTTGACGTTGTCCGGGATCTGCCCCATACCCGGCAGTTTACCCATCAGGCTTGCCATACCGCCCATGTTTTTCATCTGACGCAGTTGCTCAAGGAAGTCGGTCAGATCGAAACCGTCACCTTTTTTCAGCTTGCTGGCGAGTTTTTCAGCCTGCGCGCGGTCAACCTTGCTTTCGATATCTTCGATCAGCGACAGCACGTCGCCCATGCCGAGGATACGGGAGGCAATACGATCCGGGTGGAACGGCTCCAGCGCTTCGGTTTTCTCGCCCACGCCGAGGAACTTAATTGGCTTACCGGTGATATGACGAATAGACAGCGCCGCACCGCCGCGAGCGTCGCCGTCGACTTTGGTCAGCACCACGCCGGTTAACGGCAGGGCTTCGTTAAACGCTTTTGCGGTGTTCGCCGCATCCTGACCGGTCATGGCGTCGACAACAAACAGGGTCTCTACCGGATTGATAGAAGCATGAACCTGCTTGATTTCGTCCATCATCGCTTCGTCAACGTGCAGTCGCCCGGCGGTATCCACCAGCAGCACGTCGTAGAATTTCAGCTTCGCCTCTTTCAGCGCCGCGTTAACGATGTCAACAGGCTTCTGCGCCACGTCGGACGGGAAGAAGTCTACGCCAACCTGCTCGGCCAGCGTTTCCAGCTGTTTGATCGCCGCCGGGCGATACACGTCCGCCGAAACCACCAGCACTTTTTTCTTGTGCTTTTCGCGCAGGAATTTCCCCAGCTTACCGACGCTGGTGGTTTTACCCGCACCTTGCAGACCCGCCATCAGCACGACGGCTGGTGGCTGAGCCGCCAGGTTAAGCACCTGGTTCTCTTCGCCCATCGCCGAAACCAGCTCGTTACGGACGATTTTGACGAACTCCTGACCCGGAGTCAGGCTCTTGTTAACTTCATGACCAACCGCTTTCTCTTTCACGCGGTTGATAAAATCACGCACGACCGGCAACGCAACGTCTGCTTCCAGCAGCGCCATGCGCACTTCGCGCAGCGTTTCCTTGATGTTCTCTTCGGTGAGGCGTCCACGGCCGCTGATGTTGCGCAGCGTGCGCGACAAACGATCGGTTAAATTATCAAACATTGTCTCTCGCCTGGGGTAGAAACGTTAGGTCGCCTGGGCGACACATACACAGAATTTTGCCGGAGTATAACATGAAGGCGCCTTTGTTGTTATGCAACGGTTGGAGCAGGCGTCACGTAACGTTATACTGCTTCTCTTTCTTATTAAGACAACTGTCGACGCCTATATGCCTGTTTTCGCACTGATCGCCCTTGTTGCCTACTCTGTCAGCCTCGCGCTGATCATTCCTGGCCTGCTGCAAAAAAACAGCGGCTGGCGGCGCATGGCTATTCTTTCGGCAGTGATCGCACTGATTAGCCATGCGTTTGCGCTGGAATCACGCATCATTCCCGGCGACGGCAGCGTGCAAAATCTGAGCGTGCTGAACGTCGGCTCGCTGGTCAGCCTGATGATCTGTACGGTCATGACCATTGTCGCGTCTAAAAATCGTGGCTGGCTGCTGCTGCCGATAGTCTACGCCTTTGCGCTGATCAACCTGGCGTTAGCCACGTTCATGCCCAATGAGTTTATTACCCATCTGGAAGCCACGCCGGGGATGCTGGTGCATATCGGCCTGTCTCTATTCTCCTACGCGACGCTGATCATCGCCGCCCTTTACGCCATGCAGCTCGCCTGGATCGACTACCAGCTGAAAAATAAAAAGCTGGCGTTTAACCATGAAATGCCGCCGCTGATGGTGATTGAGCGTAAGATGTTCCACATCACCCAGGTCGGCGTGGTTTTGCTGACGCTGACGCTGTGCACGGGCTTGTTTTATATGAAGAACCTGTTCAGCGTGGAGAATATCGATAAAGCGGTCCTCTCCATCATCGCGTGGTTTGTCTATATTGTCCTGTTATGGGGCCATTATCATGAAGGCTGGCGCGGTCGTCGCGTGGTCTGGTTCAACGTTGCGGGTGCGGGCATTCTCACGCTTGCCTATTTTGGTAGCCGCTTCATACAGCAATTTGCTGGCTAAGTAACAAAAGGAGTTCCCCCTGGAACACATCTCTACCACCACGCTGATCGTCATTCTGGTCATCATGGTGGTCATTTCCGCTTATTTCTCTGGCTCTGAAACCGGCATGATGACGCTGAACCGCTACCGGTTACGTCATCGCGCCAAGCAGGGTAACCGTGCCGCGCGTCGTGTCGAAAAGCTTCTGCGTAAGCCGGACCGTCTGATTAGCCTGGTGCTTATCGGTAACAACCTGGTCAATATTCTCGCCTCTGCACTGGGCACCATCGTCGGGATGCGTCTGTACGGCAATGCAGGCGTGGCGATTGCCACAGGTGTGCTCACGTTTGTGGTACTGGTGTTTGCGGAAGTGCTACCCAAAACCATCGCGGCGCTTTACCCGGAAAAAGTCGCCTACCCGAGCAGCTTCCTGTTAGCACCGCTGCTTATTCTGATGATGCCGCTGGTCTGGCTGCTGAATATGGTGACACGGGTGCTGATGCGCATGGTTGGTATAAAGGCAGACGTCACCATCAGCAGCGCGCTCAGCAAAGACGAACTGCGTACCATCGTGAACGAATCCCGCTCGCAGATCTCCCGTCGCAATCAGGACATGCTCCTGTCGGTGCTGGATCTGGAAAAGGTCAGCGTTGACGACATTATGGTGCCGCGCAATGAAATCGTCGGGATTGATATTAACGACGACTGGAAGGCCATTGTCCGCCAGCTGACGCACTCCCCGCACGGGCGTATCGTCCTCTATCGCGATTCTCTCGACGATGCCATCAGCATGCTGCGTGTGCGCGAGGCCTATCGTCTGATGACTGAGAAAAACGAGTTCACCAAAGAGGTGATGCTGCGCGCCGCCGACGAAATTTACTACGTGCCGGAAGGCACCCCGCTGAGCACGCAGCTGGTGAAGTTCCAGCGAAACAAGAAGAAAGTCGGTCTGGTGGTGGATGAATACGGCGACATACAGGGACTGGTGACGGTCGAAGATATTCTGGAAGAGATTGTCGGGGACTTTACCACGTCAATGTCGCCTTCCCTTGCAGAAGAAGTCACCCCGCAAAACGACGGGTCAGTGCTTATCGACGGCAGCGCCAACATTCGTGAAATCAATAAAGCGTTTAACTGGCATTTGCCGGAAGACGAAGCGCGGACGATGAACGGAATGATCCTGGAAGCGCTGGAAGAGATCCCGGCGGCAGGCACGCGCGTGCGCATTGAGCAGTATGATATTGATATTCTGGACGTTCAGGGCAACATGATTAAGCAGGTGAAGGTCCTGCCCGTTAAACCTTTACGCGAAAGTATCGCCGAGTAATGTTGTAGGCCGGGTAAGGCGAAGCCGCCACCCGGCACTACGGGTCGGCAAATTACGCTTTCGCTTTCGCCACGGTCACCATCGCAGCGCGAATAGTACGACCGTTCAGGGTATACCCTTTCTGCATCACGCCCAGTACGTTACCCGCGGCAACGTCTTCGGATTCCACCATCGCAATGGCCTGGTGAACGTTTGGATCCAGCGGTACATCCGTATCGGCAATCACTTCAACACCGAACTTACGCACCACATCCAGCATGGATTTCAGCGTCAGCTCGATGCCTTCAATCATCGCCGCGTTATCCGGATTAGCTTTATCCGCCACTTCCAGCGCGCGATCCAGGCTGTCGATCACCGGAAGCAGTTCGTTGACGAATTTCTCCAGCGCAAATTTGTGCGCCTTTTCAACGTCCAGCTCGGTACGACGGCGCAGGTTTTCCATTTCCGCTTTGATACGCAGTACGCCATCGCGTTCGCGATTCTGCGCTTCTACCAACTGAGCTTCCAGATTGGCAATTTTTTCATCGCGCGGGTCCACCTGCTCAGCAGACGTGTCTGGCTCTACTGCCTCAACTTCATCGTGCTGTTCCGTGATAATTTCTTCAGGGGCTTGCCCCTCAGGCGTTTTCTGTTCTTTACTACTCATGAATTTCTCCGCGTTTTTCTGCATTCATCTCGCTAACTTCGCTTATTATGGGGATCAGTTTCCTGGATTCAAGGGAACAAGGCAGATTGTCATCATTCATCAGGCACAAGGACCTCCAGAAAATGAATAATCATTTCAGGTGTATTGGGATCGTCGGCCATCCGCGTCACCCTACCGCATTGACGACACATGAAATGTTGTATCGCTGGCTGTGTGGTAAAGGCTATGAAGTGATGGTCGAGCAGCAGATCGCCCAAGAGTTGCAGCTTAAAAGCGTCAGAACCGGCACGCTGGCGGAAATTGGCCAGCAGGCGGATCTCGCCGTGGTGGTCGGCGGCGACGGCAATATGCTGGGCGCGGCGCGAACGCTGGCTCGCTATGATATTAAGGTTATTGGTATTAACCGTGGCAATCTTGGTTTCCTGACCGACCTCGACCCGGACAATGCGCAACAGCAGCTGGCGGACGTGCTGGAAGGTCACTATATCAGTGAAAAACGGTTTTTACTTGAAGCCCAGGTCTGCCAGCAGGATTGCCAGAAGCGCATCAGCACCGCTATTAACGAGGTGGTTCTCCACCCTGGTAAAGTGGCGCACATGATCGAGTTCGAAGTCTATATCGACGAAATCTTCGCTTTCTCGCAGCGGTCTGACGGGCTGATTATTTCAACCCCGACGGGGTCAACTGCCTATTCGCTTTCAGCCGGAGGCCCAATCCTGACGCCATCGCTGGATGCGATCACCCTGGTGCCGATGTTCCCGCATACGCTCTCGGCGCGTCCGCTGGTGATAAACGGCGACAGCACCATCCGCCTGCGTTTTTCACATCGCCGCAGCGACCTGGAGATCAGCTGCGACAGCCAGATTGCGCTTCCCATTCAGGAAGGAGAAGATGTCCTCATTCGCCGCTGCGATTATCACCTGAACCTTATCCATCCAAAAGATTACAGTTATTTCAATACATTAAGCTCAAAACTCGGCTGGTCAAAAAAATTGTTCTGATTTTACATCCAGCGCTTTACTGTATATAAAACCAGTTTATACTGTATACAAACACAGTTATGGTTTTTCATACAGGAAAACAATTATGCTGGCACAACTGACCATCAGCAACTTTGCCATTGTTCGTGAGCTTGAGATCGACTTCCATAGTGGAATGACGGCGATTACCGGTGAAACCGGTGCAGGTAAATCCATTGCCATTGATGCCCTCGGCTTGTGCCTCGGCGGTCGTGCAGAGGGTGATATGGTGCGCACAGGTGCGGCCCGTGCCGAGCTCTGCGCCCGCTTCTCGTTAAAAGACACGCCTGCCGCCCTGCGCTGGCTGGAAGCGAACCAGCTGGAAGATGGACGTGAGTGTTTACTTCGTCGCGTCATCAGCAGTGACGGCCGCTCCCGCGGTTTTATCAATGGTACAGCGGTTCCCCTTTCCCAGCTTCGCGAGCTGGGCCAGCTGCTCATCCAGATCCATGGTCAGCACGCGCACCAGCAGCTAATCAAACCCGAACAGCAGAAAGCCCTGCTCGATGGCTACGCGGGTGAGTGCGCGCTTACTCAACTCATGGCGGAGCACTATCGTCAGTGGCATCAAAGCTGCCGCGAACTTGCGCAGCATCAACAGCAAAGCCAGGAGCGTACCGCGCGCGCCGAGCTGCTGGAATATCAGTTGAAAGAGCTGAACGAATTTAACCCTCAGGCGGGTGAATTTGAGCAAATCGACGAGGAGTACAAGCGTCTGGCCAACAGCGGTCAGCTGCTTTCCATCAGCCAGAATGCCCTGAACATGCTGGCGGATGGCGAAGACGTGAATTTGCAGAGCCAACTATATACCGTGCGTCAGCTTGTGACCGAACTGACCGGCATGGACAATAAGCTTTCTGGCGTACTGGAAATGCTGGAAGAGGCCGCAATTCAGATTTCAGAAGCCGGGGATGAGCTGCGCCACTACTGTGAACGTCTGGATCTCGACCCGAACCGTCTGTTCGAGCTTGAGCAACGCATCTCCCGTCAGATTTCACTGGCGCGTAAGCATCACGTTACCCCGGAAGAGCTGCCGAATTACTATCAGTCTCTGCTGGAGGAACAGCAGCAGCTGGACGATCAGGCCGATTCCCTCGAAACCTTGTCTCTGGCGGTTAATCTGCATCATCAGCAGGCGCTGGAAACGGCGAAACGGCTGCACGACGTGCGACAGCACTATGCTCTGGAGCTTAGCCAGCATATTACCGACAGCATGCATACGCTGGCGATGCCGCATGGGGTGTTCACTATTGATGTTCGCTTTGAAGAGCATCACCTGACGGCGGAAGGCGCAGACCGCGTAGAATTCCGCGTCACCACCAACCCGGGCCAGCCTTTACAGGCGATTTCGAAAGTGGCTTCTGGCGGTGAACTGTCGCGTATCGCCCTGGCCATTCAGGTGATTACCGCCCGTAAAATGGAAACCCCGGCGTTGATTTTCGATGAAGTGGATGTGGGTATCAGCGGCCCGACCGCGGCCGTTGTCGGCAAACTGCTGCGTCAGTTGGGTGAATCGACGCAGGTTATGTGTGTGACTCACCTGCCGCAGGTCGCCGGCTGTGGTCATCACCACTTTATCGTTAGCAAGGAAACCGATGGCGAAATGACGGAAACGCACATGAAGCCGCTGGATAAACGCTCACGCTTGCAGGAGCTGGCACGCCTGCTGGGGGGCAGTGAAGTCACCCGTAATACGCTCGCGAATGCGAAAGAACTGCTGGCGGCATAAACTTTTTCGGGATCTCAGGGTCATACAGAACAATAAAAACGCCGCCAGACCAGTTTCAAAGTGGGGCAAGGTCTATTATCATCGGCATATTACATATGAGCCGCGTACTGCTCGGGCCCGAAAAGGAATCAAATCACTATGCGCTGTAAAACGCTGACCGCTGCCGCAGCGGTTCTTCTGATGTTGACCGCAGGCTGTTCCACTCTGGAGAAAGTGGTTTACCGTCCTGATATCAACCAGGGGAACTACCTTACTCCTAACGATGTGTCCAAAATCCGCGTAGGTATGACACAACAGCAGGTCGCTTATGCCCTGGGAACCCCGATGATGTCCGATCCGTTCGGCACAAATACGTGGTTCTATGTATTCCGCCAGCAGCCTGGTCATGAAGATGTGACCCAGCAAACCCTGACGCTGACCTTCAGCAGTGCCGGCGTGCTGACCAACATCGACAACAAGCCTGCCCTGACCAAATAATCAGGCGTCAGCAACGCAAAAAGGTGCTCAATGAGCACCTTTTTTGTGTATGTTTATTTGGCTACTTACCGGATTTCTCTGCTCGCTGACGGCGCAACTCTTTCGGGTCGGCAATCAGCGGACGATAGATTTCAACCCTGTCGCCCTCTTTCAGCACATCACCGAGCTTAACCGGACGGCTATAAATGCCGACTTTATTCTTCGCCAGGTCAATATCACGGCGAAGTTCAAGGATGCCGGAGGCCCGGATAGCCGCCTCAACGGTGGCGCCCTCTTCAAGCGTCACGCGCTGCAAATACTGCTTCTCCGGCAGCGCATACACCACCTCAACAGCAATCTTATGCGACACTGTAAACCTCTTTGGCGCGCGTGGTGAACGCCTGAACCATATTCGAGGCCAGCTCTTTAAATATTCGGCCAAACGCCAGTTCGATCAGCTTATTGGTAAATTCAAAATCCAGATGAAACTCAATGCGGCAGGCGTCAGCGCTCAGTGGCGTAAACTTCCACCCTCCCATCAGTTTTTTAAACGGACCATCCACCAGATGCATCAAAATACTCTGATTGCTCGTCAGGGTATTGCGCGTGGTGAACGTTTTGCTGATCCCCGCTTTGGAGACATCCACGGCCGCAGTCATCTGCGTCGGGCCGGATTCCAGCACCCGACTACCGGTGCATCCTGGAATAAATTCCGGATAGGACTGAACGTCGTTCACTAACTGATACATTTGTTCCGCGCTGTAGGGAACAAGCGCAGTACGGCTAATCTGAGGCATAGCATTTTCCATGGTCACACAACAGACAAATAATAACATTTATCACCTGTTAAAAAAACGCTAAGCCTTATCTCGTGCTAAGATAGCGCGTTAGACCTCACAGGACGCAATGAGGTGACTTTTTAAAATCAGATTACCGACGGCTTTACGACACTTATGACGAAGAAAAAAGCACATAAACCTGGTTCGGCGACCATTGCGCTCAACAAGCGTGCTCGCCACGAGTATTTCATCGAAGAAGAATTCGAGGCCGGCCTTGCGTTGCAGGGCTGGGAAGTAAAATCGCTGCGTGCCGGGAAAGCCAACATCGGCGACAGCTACGTGATCCTGAAAGACGGTGAGGCCTTCCTGTTCGGCGCGAACTTTACGCCGCTGACCGTCGCCTCTTCACATTACGTTTGCGATCCAACCCGCACCCGTAAGCTGCTGCTGAACAAGCGCGAGCTGGAATCCCTCTACGGACGCATCAACCGCGAAGGCTTCACCGTAGTTGCGCTCTCTTTGTACTGGAAAAACGCCTGGTGCAAAGTGAAAATCGGCGTGGCGAAAGGTAAGAAACAGCACGACAAGCGTACTGACCTGAAAGCACGCGAGTGGCAGCTCGACAAAGCACGTATCATGAAAAACGCAGGACGTTGATTCTGCGCGCTTATTGTACTATTCAACAAGTTAGCGTTTCGGGCTGGTATCGAGGAAGTGAAATCTGGTATACTGAGTTCAACACTATTGGGGCTGATTCTGGATTCGACGGGATTTGCGAAACCCAAGGTGCATGCCGAGGGGCGGTTTGCCTCGTTAAAAGCCGCAAAAAAATAGTCGCAAACGACGAAAACTACGCTTTAGCAGCTTAATAACCTGCTAAGAGCCCTCTCTCCCTAGCTTCCGCTCTTAAGACGGGGATCAAAGAGAGGTCAAACCCAAAAGAGATCGCGTGGAAACCCTGCCTGGGGTTGAAGCGTTAAAACTAATCAGGCTAGTTCGTTAGTGGCGTGTTTGTCCGCAGCTGGCGTGCGAATGTAAAGACAAACTAAGCATGTAGTACCGAGGATGTAGAAATTTCGGACGCGGGTTCAACTCCCGCCAGCTCCACCAAAATTCTCCATCGGTGATTACCAGAGTCATCCGATGAAGTCCTAAGAGCCCGCACGGCGCAAGCCCTGCGGGCTTTTTTGTGCCCTCTATTTGTCCCGCGAAGTCCGAAGAGAACTAATTAAATCCGAACCTTTTAGGCCCATTGATAGGCCCAACGAAAAGCTATATTGTTTTCGTTGGGCCTAAACGCATGGAGATTCCCCATGGCAAGAAAAACCAAGCCGTTAACCGATACGGAAATCAAAGCCGCCAAACCTAAAGATGCCGATTACCAGCTGTATGATGGGGACGGGCTTACTCTATTAATCAAGTCTAGTGGTAGTAAGCTCTGGCAGTTCCGTTACTATCGACCGCTGACAAAACAGCGAACCAAACAGAGCTTCGGTGCCTACCCTGCAGTCTCCCTTTCTGATGCGCGTAAACTCAGAGCTGAATCTCGAGTTTTGTTGGCGAAAGACATTGATCCTCAGGATCATCAGAAAGAACAGGTAAGAAATTCTCAAGAGGCTAAAACCAACACTTTCCTGTTAGTTGCCGAGCGTTGGTGGAATGTGAAGAAAACCAGCGTAACAGAGGACTATGCCGAGGATATCTGGCGCTCACTTGAGAGAGATGTTTTCCCAGCAATCGGTGATATCAGTGTCACTGAGATTAAGGCTCATACTCTGGTTAAAGCAGTGCAGCCGGTTCAGGCCAGAGGTGCATTAGAGACAGTCCGACGCCTTTGTCAGCGTATTAACGAGGTCATGATTTATGCGCAGAACACAGGCTTGATTGATGCAGTTCCCAGTGTAAATATCGGAAAAGCGTTTGAGAAACCGCAAAAGAAAAACATGCCAAGCATACGCCCGGATCAACTTCCACAGCTAATGCAGACTATGCGTACGGCAAGTATCAGCTTGTCCACAAGATGTCTATTCATGTGGCAACTTCTCACCATCACCCGTCCTGCCGAAGCTGCTGAGGCTCGATGGGATGAAATCGATTTTGATGCTAACGAATGGAAAATTCCTGCAGCCCGAATGAAGATGAACCGAGACCATACGGTTCCACTATCCGATGAGGCTCTCTCTGTACTAGAAATGATGAAGTCACTTAGTGGTGGCCGAGAATTTATTTTTCCCAGTCGCATTAATCCGACCCAGCCAATGAACAGCCAAACAGTTAATGCAGCCCTTAAGCGTGCTGGCTTAGGAGGCGTTCTCGTATCACATGGTTTACGTTCTATCGCTAGTACGGCGCTCAATGAGGAAGGATTTCCGCCTGATGTTATTGAGGCTGCACTTGCTCATGTGGATAAGAATGAGGTTCGTCGCGCTTACAATCGAAGTGACTATCTTGAGCAACGACGACCGATGATGCAGTGGTGGGCTGATTTTGTTAAAGCAGCAGATAGCGGCAGCATTGTGAATAGTAGGGTTAGGGGAATACGTCTTGTAGGATGAATCCTTTATCAGCACCCATTATGGGTGCTGATAACTCGCCTATAGGTAGTACGGAATTTTACCCTTTGGTTTTCTTTTTTCTAGTAACCGTATTATCTAAAGCCAATTCGACACTTTCAATATTTCTTGACCAGTTTTTTATAATGGTATCTGCCAACGCATCAGGGCTCATTGTTGATACCCGGTATTTTTTACTTTGATTATTAATTTCAAAATTTGACTCTTCGACAAATTTCCATAAGGGGTCAATGAGGTCATTTACCGCAGCTGCTTTACTTTTCCACCCACCTTCAGGTACGGAGCTATTGATTAAATAAACAAGCTTATCCTGAATTATTCGATACACTTCTGATTTACTGTTCCCACCTTCTTTTCCGGCTTTAGCTCTAACATGTGATAATTTTTTTTGGGTACATACAGAAACATGAAACCATGACATACCAATACATCTGTCAAATAATTCAGCTGACTTAATGAACGCTTTAATAGCAACACATTCATTCTCCGACATAACTGACTTTCCCCATTGATAAGACATTGAGGCAAAAAATAGATGTGATTTAAACACATCATTAATTAAAAAAGGATCCTGAATAAGATGACAAAATGTTTCTCTGAAAATACGTAATTTTAACTGTTTCCAGCATTCCTGAGCTGGATCATATAATTCTGTATATTCCTCTTTTAATTGCTCCACTCCGTCAACAGTAGAATATTTATACTCCTTACGTGATGGATCACTGTACAAAATCACACGAGTTCCTACCTTATCAGAATTCCAGAATTGATCTCGCATCTCGCTGAGTTCCTTTCGTATCACGGGATAACTTTCGCTGAGCACATCAACGTATATGTCCCAATCACATTCAACCATCTGCCCAGAAAGCCAAACCGCTTTTTGACTAATTTCTTCGCAAAACTCAATCGCTGTCAACATAAAAACACCAAATATCAATTAGTTAAGTGTTGTAAAAAATGTTTTTTTGGTACGCGGATTTTTTGCATTAGTACTTGCCGCTAATCTTTCTACAACCAAAATGAACTAATGAGAGGCAACCAAGCATGAACAATCCATCAACCGTTAGGATACTCCGCTTACCTGCGGTAATCCAAAAAACTGGTATGGCAAGGGCAACAATCTACGACTGGTTGAACCCCAAATCACCGCGTTACGACTCAACTTTTCCCAAAAAGCGAATGCTCGGAGTTAAATCGGTTGGATGGGTTGAAGCAGAGATTGATGAATGGTTAACACGGCGTAGCAAACTTATCTGAATATACAGATCCATGAGTACACCCTAAATGCGTACAAAACTAATAATACACTGCTATTTTTGCTATTTGTAGCAAAAATAGCAGTTAGCGATATTCCCCAAAAAAATTTAGAGGATTTAAAATTGAGCACCCATCCATTTCCTGTCCATGTTTTTCCGTCGCTAATCAGAAATGCAATTTATGAAGTAGAGCGACAAACACAAGCTCCTCTATCGTTGATATCAGCATCGGCGCTTGGAGCAATTTCATTAGTGTGCCAAAACAGAATTGACGTTTGTAGGCTAAATGGTCTATGTAGCCCCGTTTCACTTTTTTTGCTGACGCTTGCTGAATCAGGAGAAAGAAAAAGTACTGTTGATAAGATTTTCATGAAACCGCTGTATCAACAGGAAAAAATTTGGTTTGAAAAACATAGCCAAGATTTACAATTATGGATGAATGACAAAGCAGCTTTTATTATCAAAACAAAAGCACTGGAGTCAAAACTAAAATCTGATACTCGTCGTAATAAAGATTGCAGTATAACGAATGAACAATTGAGGTTTCTATTTGAAAACAAACCTAAAGAACCTGTTAGATATAGGCTGATGTTTAATGATGCAACGCCAGCCGCAATTAAAGATTATCTTTGTGGAGAATGGAAGTCCGTGGGTATTATGTCGGATGAAGCAGGGACCATATTTAATGGGCATACATTGAATGAACTTCCTTTCATAAACAAGATGTGGGATGGTTCAAATTTTTCCGTTGATAGAAAAAACTCTCCTGAACGTTTAATTCATGACGCCAGAATGACATTATCTATGATGATACAACCTACAGTATTTCATAAGTATATTGAGCGTAAAGGTGATATGGCTAAAGGGATTGGTTTTTTTGCCCGTTGCTTGATTTGCCAGCCCGATTCAAGACAAGGATTCCGGCAGATTACAAGTCCAGTGATATCCAGTGAACACTTACCAGTATTCCATAGCCGACTGCTTGAGATAGTTAATGATAGTATTATAAGAAAGGGCAAAGGTGAGCGAATGATCCTACGACTCTCTCCGCAGGCAGAGCAACTATGGATCTCATTTTATAACAGAACTGAATCGGAAATGAGCGAAATTGGTTATTTATCCAACATGAAGGATTATGCTTCAAAAATGGCAGAGAATATGGCAAGGATTGCTGCATTACTCCATTATTTCGAAGGTCGTAACGAAGATATATCAATTAAAGCTGTGGAAGCTGCAATTCAGATAAGTGCCTGGTATGTTGATGAGTACAAAAGATTGTTCTCTAAAGTTTCAGAATTTACTCTTGTTAATAATGAAAGTGACGAACTATACTCCTGGATAAAAAATTATTGTGCTAGTACTTTCCCACCGCATATAAGTAAAACGAAGATTCTTCAATACGGACCTTATCGATTCAGAAATAAAATTAAAATGGATGAACTGCTTAATATCTTACTTATTAACCAAAGAATAGTAGTAACACATTTCGGTAAAATTCTCTATATACAACCAGTACAATAGGCAAATAATTGCAGAGTTGTTTTTTCATTATGAAATGATGTAACACTTGGCTTAAAGTTAATTTGAAAGTGTTTTTATGTTGGATAGGTAATATATACTAACATATACAGAATCATAACAGTGATATCACTCAGACTTATTTATACAGTTAGATGCAACTTAAAAAAACATTTCTACAACGAGTAACACATACGTGATCTATTAGTATAAACAACTCCTAAAATCATACGAGAAATAAATCATGAAATTATACAATGGTTCCCATGGTGAGCATGTAATCGCCTATAGAAAAAATATTGAAGATGTAGTCCAAAATGCTATTGGTGAATTCTCAAGAACAATGGCATTGCGTGTTGATGTGCATTACCCACCTATCCTTGACAGAGGTGATACTGTATGTTGTTTCCCAAACCTAGAGCCTGGAGTGATATCTCGATTTCGCAATTCTCTAAATGCTATATTAGATGCAAATGAAAAAATGAGAGCAACTGAAGGGAAAAGAATATATCGTAATCGAACGAGACATATATGGGTAAGGGAATTTTCTGAAGAGGGAAAATGCCACTTTCATCTCGGTCTTTTTTTTAATAAGGATGCTTATTACCATTTAGGCGATTATGAGACTGAAAGCAACTTACGGATGATGATTATACGGGCATGGTATAGCGCATTGGATCTGGAGTTGGATGATTACGCAGGACTAGTCCATTTCCCTAAAAATTGCCGCTATATATTAGATGTGAATGACTTTAACTTTGAGGATGAATACAAAAAGCTTCTTAACCGACTGGATTACTTAGCCAAATTAGATACTAAGCTATACGGTGATGGTGACAGAAATTTCGGATGCAGTCGCGGGTAATTTATTTTTTTCAGCAATGGCCTTTCTTATGGATGGAAAGGCCAGACCTTATATATCAAGACGATGGTGAGCGATAAAGTATTGTTTTCAAATAATCATCTGTTGCAGTAAACTCAGGGAGTTGGCCACTCATGGCCTGTGTTAGTGGAATAATCTTTGTCCTGACTCCCATCCCCCTGAAATCAACGTAACCATAATCACGTAAGACTTCCATGATAATCGTATTACGTGGTGAACGCTGACCTGCAACCATCTTTTCAACCGACATCGAATTATTCAGCGCCCCTGGGCTAATAACTTCAAATCGATTGCTATACAAGCCAATCTCTATCTCAACAAAGCGTGTCCAGTCACGATGAGCCAGTGCAGTCACTGCGAACTGTCGCTCAAGGCGATTCGGGATAACTATGTGTTCATGACCACCACGTTTATATCGGTGGGTAGGCTGCTGATAACTCACCAGACCCAGTTCTTTCATGAGCTTTCCGGCAAGCCAGCGTCCCATTTTGAAGCCTCTCAGGGTTGCCATAATCGCGATACTTCTTGCGCCAGCAGAACCATGACTGATGTTATGCAGCTCCAAAACCTGACTGCGTAACACAGCTCGCCTGCCATCTGGCTTTTCGAGGCTTTTTCCCCAGTATTTGTAGCTGCTACGATGAACCCCGAACACGTGGCAAAGTGTGACCACAGGATACTGCGCTCTGAGTTTCCCGATTAGCGAGAATTGTTCAGGGAGTCTGACATCAAGAGCGCGGTAGCCTTTTTTAATATGTCGTTTTCCATTTCAATGCGTTGTATTTTTTTCTTCAGCTCACGTATTTCAATCTGCTCCGGGGTTATAGGAAAGGCTTTAGGTATTTTGCCTTGTCGTTCATCCCGCAACTGCTTTACCCATCGCGTCATGGTAGAAAGGCCGACATCCATAGCACTGGCCGCAGCTGCAACGGTGTAGTTCTGATCAAGGACCAGTTGAGCGGATTCGCGTTTAAACTCTGCGCTGAAATTTCTTTTTTTCATTGAAGCACCTGTAATGTTCTGAGGTGAGCATATCACCTCTGTTCAGGTGGCCAAATTCAGTAAACCACTTCAGCCCTTCTTCTGGGTCATTCGAGAGGAGAAACGAAGAGTTTCAAAACATACAGCAAGAATGCCGCCTCCCCTGTTGAGCTACAGCAGTACATCGAATTGCTACGCTATTCAGAAATTGACAACCCATAAGAAAAGGGGCGTAAGCCCCTCGTTAAGTTATCGAATAGAACATTATTACATTACTTATATAATTATGTGAATATGAACCAGTATCAAACAAAAAAACGAGCAAAAAAACAACCAGAAATACATCGCAAGACTAATATATAACATGTTGGCCGGACGGATACTGTTGAACTACGTTGTCTGGGGCAACGGAAGTGTTTCGGCCCGACTCTGGAACGCGATCCGCAGCGACGACTGGGCAATTCCGCACGTTGGCCTGAGCAGCCTCGGGGAAATCGTCGTCTGGGCGCGCCCAGACGAGTTTCCGCCAAGGAACATGCAGACAAGCAAGGGGCTGCGGGCACTCGGCTACAACGTGAGGATCGGTGTTTGATCGAGGCGCCTGTGGCACACGCAGGCTGAGGAGCCAGGCGCTGTCCATTGCCTGATCAGGCCGCCCCCCTGTGCCTTGCCTGAGCAGTTGATCTGCATCAATGGGGCGGGAGAACGCTGCACATTGACTCTTGAAGTTTTTCATAGTAGGTCTAATGTTACAAAGTATTGCAAGGATTTCCTTGGCCGGAACCGCAAAGCGACGCGATTGGAGAGGGTGAGATGAAAGCGCACCTACAGGTGATTTTCACGCTCGATGAATTGGCTGCGTACTTGAAAGTCGGCAAGCGGACGCTTTATCGGCTCGCCGCACACGGGGAAATTCCGGTTTTCAAGGTGGGCGGGACGTGGCGGCTTCGTCAACGTGAAATCGATCAGTGCATCAATGATCAGACCCGAGCCGGAGCAAAGAAGGAGGTGATGCGCAAGCGTGAACAGCAGAAGTCATCCGAGCAGCCCGTGTCGCCTGGGCGCACTGCCCGTCGCAGCAGGCAAAGGGCTTGAGTAACTCGTTTTCCAATTTTTCTGGAGGTATGACATGGACATCGATTTCAAGAAGTTGGCTCCCTGGAACTGGTTCAAGAACGAGCAGCAAGAGCAGCAGACCGCCTCTTCCCTGCCGGTGCAGCGCAATGACCTGCCAGCGGCGAGCGGGCCAGTCAGCCCGATCCTGCAACTGCATCGGGAAATCGACCGGCTGTTCGATGACGCATTCCGGGGCTTCGGTTTTCCGGCGTTGAACATGCCGCAGTGGCCATCCGATTGGTCGGGCATGCTGAAGCCGGCCCTGGACATCCAGGAAACCGACAAGCAGTACAAGATTGCCCTGGAAGTGCCCGGTGTCGAGGAGAAGGACATCCAGATCACCCTCGACAACGACGTGCTGATGGTGCGTGGCGAGAAGCGCCAGGAACAGGAGAAGAAGGAAGGTGGCTTCCACCGTGTGGAGCGCTCCTACGGCAGCTTTCAGCGTGCCTTGAACCTGCCTGACGACGCCAACCAGGATTCGATCAAGGCATCGTTCAAGAACGGGGTGCTCACGGTCACGATCGACAAGCGCGAGGTCAGCGCGCCGAAGCAGGGACGCTCGATCCCGTTCAACGGCTGACGTCGCCGGCTCGTTCGTCACAAGAAAAACCCGGCCCGAGACGAGGTGTCGCGGCTCGCGATGCCTCGTCGCCTCAACCTTTTCAACCTTCTAAGGAGCATCAGCATGGCCAGAAAACAATGCCAGGTCTGCGGCCAACCCGCCACCGTGCGGGTGGAAGCCAATCTCAACGGTCGTCACAGCACCATGCTGTTGTGCGACGACCATTACCGGCAATTAGTGCGCCAGCAAAAGCGCACCGTTTCGCCGCTGGAAGCCTTGTTCGGTTCGCGCAGCGGCCTGTTCGAGGACTTCCTCGGCAGTGACTTCTTCCGCATCGGCGACGACGCGACGCCAGTTGCCGCCGATACCGATGACGTGGTCGATGCCTCGTTTGGCGAGCCCGCCGCCGCAAGTTCGGGTGCGCCGCGCCGTCGCGGCAGTGGGCTGGCCAGCCGCATCAGCGAACAGTCGGAAGCCTTGTTGCAGGAGGCCGCCAAACACGCTGCCGAATTTGGCCGCTCCGAGGTGGATACCGAACATCTGCTGCTGGCGCTGGCCGACAGCGACGTGGTCAAGACCATCCTGGGTCAGTTCAAGATCAAGGTCGATGACCTCAAGCGGCAGATCGAGTCTGAGGCCAAGCGCGGGGACAAGCCCTTCGAGGGCGAGATCGGCGTGTCGCCGCGCGTGAAGGATGCGCTCAGCCGCGCCTTCGTGGCCTCCAATGAACTCGGCCATTCTTATGTCGGTCCAGAGCATTTCCTGATCGGTCTGGCCGAGGAAGGCGAAGGGCTGGCCGCCAACCTGCTGCGCCGCTACGGCCTGACGCCGCAGGCGCTGCGCCAACAGGTCAGCAAGGTGGTCGGCAAGGGCGCCGAGGATGGACGCGCTGAGACGCCGACCAACACGCCAGAACTCGACAAGTACTCGCGCGACCTGACCAAGATGGCGCGCGACGGCAAGCTCGACCCGGTGATCGGCCGCGCGCAGGAGATCGAAACCACCATCGAGGTGCTGGCCCGGCGCAAGAAGAACAACCCGGTGCTGATCGGCGAGCCGGGTGTGGGCAAGACCGCCATCGTCGAAGGGCTGGCGCAGCGCATGGTGGCGGGTGAAGTGCCCGAGACCTTGCGCGACAAGCGCCTGGTGGAACTCAACATCAACGCCATGGTGGCCGGCGCCAAATATCGCGGTGAGTTCGAGGAGCGCGTGCAGAAGGTGCTGAAGGAGGTGACCGAGCACCAGGGCGAGCTGATTTTGTTCATCGACGAGGTGCACACCATCGTCGGTGCCGGCCAGGGCGGTGGCGAAGGCGGGCTGGACGTGGCCAACGTGTTCAAACCGATGATGGCTCGCGGTGAACTCAACCTGATCGGCGCCACGACGCTGAACGAGTACCAGAAATACATCGAGAAGGATGCCGCACTGGAGCGGCGCTTCCAGCCGGTGACGGTGCCCGAGCCGACGGTGGCCCAGGCCATCATGATTCTGCGCGGCCTGCGCGACACCTTCGAGGCGCACCACAAGGTCAGCATCTCCGAGGACGCGATCATCGCGGCGGCCGAGTTGTCCGACCGCTATATCACGGCGCGCTTCCTGCCGGACAAGGCGATCGACCTGCTCGACCAGGCGGCCGCGCGCGTCAAGCTGTCGGCCACGGCCCGGCCGGTGGCCGTGCAGGAGCTGGAGTCCGAACTGCACCAGCTGCGGCGTGAACAGGATTACGTGGCCGCGCGCAAGCAGTACGACCAGGCCGCCGAGCTCGGCAAGCGCATCGAAGCCAAGGAGGCCGAGCTCAAGAAGCTCGTCGAGAACTGGGAGCGGGAGCGGGCCTCCGGCAGTGCCGAGGTCAAGGCGGAACACGTGGCGCAGATCGTCTCGCGCCTGACCGGCATCCCGGTCAACGAGTTGACGGTGGAAGAGCGCGAAAAGCTGCTGCACTTGGAACAACGGCTGCATGAGCGCCTGGTGGGACAAGACGAGGCGGTCCGTGCCGTGGCCGATGCCGTGCGGCTGTCCCGCGCCGGCCTGCGCGAAGGCAGCAAACCGGTGGCTACCTTCCTGTTTCTGGGCCCGACCGGGGTGGGCAAGACCGAGCTCGCCAAGGCATTGGCCGAATCGATCTACGGCGATGAGCACGCCCTGTTGCGCATCGACATGTCGGAATATGGCGAACGCCATACAGTGGCGCGGCTGGTGGGCGCGCCTCCGGGCTATGTCGGTTACGACGAAGGCGGTCAGCTCACCGAGAAGGTGCGGCGCAAGCCCTACAGCGTGCTGCTGCTCGACGAGATCGAGAAGGCACACCCTGACGTCTACAACATCCTGCTGCAAGTGTTCGACGACGGTCGCCTCACCGACGGCAAGGGCCGGGTGGTGGATTTCACCAACACCATCATCATCGCCACGTCCAACCTGGGTTCGGACATCATCCAGCGACGGCTGAAGGCGCGTGGGGCGGCCGACGAGGAGTACGAAAAGACCAAGGCCGAGGTCATGGACGTGCTGCGCGGCCACTTCCGGCCCGAGTTCCTCAACCGCATCGACGAGATCATCGTCTTCCATGCGCTGGGCAAGGAGGAGATCCGCCACATCGTCGGCCTGCAGCTCGATCGCGTGGCGCGCAGCGCCGCCAGCCAGGGCGTGACGCTCACTTTCGATCAGACGCTGATCGACCATTTCGCGGAAGAAGGCTACAAACCCGAGTTCGGTGCGCGTGAACTCAAGCGCCTGATCCGCAGCGAGCTGGAAACTGCGCTGGCGCGCGAGATGCTCGGTGGCAGCATCGGCAAGGGCGATCACGCCAGCGCACGCTGGGACGACAAGGCCGAACGCGTGGTGTTCGAACGCAAAGAGCTACCGCAGACCCCGGCCGAGCCGGAGCAGCCGGATGTCGCGAAGGCGACCGAGACGCCGCACGGCGACGCTGGCAAAGGCTCGCGCAAGAAGAAGTCGGCGAGCGACGCATCTTGATGGCGGGCGAGGCTGCCGTGTCCGACCCCATCGGCCTGGCATGGGCAGCCTCCCTGGCATCAATCGCGGTGGCGGTCGTGGCCGCGGGTCACGCGGTCGTCTACAAGCGTGATCCGCGGTCGGCCACGCCGTGGGGGCTGCTCATCAGCGGCGGCACTGCCCTCCCACTCGCTGGCCATCCGTTTGCGTGACGGTGCGGCCCGTCTGTTCACCTGATCCTCTGGCAACTCGACTTTCGAGGAACAAGGCCCATGGAAAAAAAGAATCAATGGAATACCGGCTACTGGATCGTTGCCCTCCTGCTGTTGCTGAGTTTGCAGAGCTACTGGCTGCGCGATGTGCTGTCGTGGATCCTGTCAGCGGTATCCTTCTTTGGCGTCTGGTTCTTCCTGTTCCGCCGCTTCGCCGAGAAGCAGGGCATGGGCGGGTTTCTCAACATCGGTAAGAGCCGCGTCAAGGTGTTCGTGGAAAAGAACACCGGTGTGACGTTCGCCTATGTGGCGGGGGGGGATGAGGCCAAGGCGGAGCTGGTCGAGATCGTCGATTTCCTGAAGAATCCGCAGGACTATGACCGTCTCGGGGCGCGCATTCCCAAGGGCGTGTTGCTGGTCGGCCCACCGGGCACCGGCAAGACATTGCTGACCAAGGCTGTTGCCGGCGAGGCGGCGGTGCCCTTCTTCTCCATCTCCGGATCAGAGTTTGTCGAGATGTTCGTCGGCGTGGGTGCGGCCCGTGTGCGCGACCTGCGCGACCTGTTCGAGCAGGCCCGAGGGCAGGCGCCGGCCATCATCTTCATCGACGAGCTCGATGCGCTGGGCCGCGCGCGCGGCGTCGGCGGCCACGACGAGCGCGAGCAGACCCTCAACCAGCTGCTCACGGAGATGGACGGCTTCGACAGCTCGGTCGGGCTGATCATCCTCGCCGCCACCAACCGCCCCGAAATCCTCGACCAGGCGCTGCTGCGTGCCGGCCGCTTCGACCGCCAGGTGCTGGTGGACCGGCCCGACAAGAAGGGGCGGCTGGACATCCTGAAGGTTCATGTCAAGAAGGTGACGCTGGCCCAGGATGTAGACCTCGAACAGGTAGCCGCACTGACCACGGGCTTTTCCGGCGCGGACCTCGCCAATCTGGTCAACGAGGCGGCGCTGGCGGCGAGGAGACGCCGTGCGTCCGCCGTGGAATTGCAGGACTTCACCGCGACCATCGAGCGCATCGTGGCGGGCCTGGAAAAGAAGAGCCGCGTGCTCAATCCCAAGGAGCGGGAAACCGTGGCCCATCACGAGATGGGCCATGCGCTGGTGGCGCTGGCGCTGCCCGAAACCGACCCCGTACACAAGATCTCGATCATCCCGCGCGGCATCGGCGCGCTGGGCTACACCTTGCAGCGCCCCACCGAAGACCGCTTCCTGATGACGCGTACCGATCTCGAGCACAAGATCGTCGTACTGCTGGGCGGGCGTGCCGCCGAAAAGCTGGTGTTCGGCGAGTTGTCTACCGGGGCGGCGGACGATCTGGCGCGAGCCACCGACATCGCCCGCGACATGATCACCCGCTTTGGCATGGACGAGGGCCTGGGCTACATCGCCTTCGAGGCGCAGCGGCCCCGCTTTCTCGATACACCGGAACTGGCCCACGGCGGTTGCCGGGTGGCCGAATCGACCCAGGCGCGCATCGATCAGGCTATCCGCGACATCGTGATGGGCGTGTTCGAGCACGCCTACCGGATTCTCGACATCAACCGCGCGGTGCTGGAGCGCTGTGCGCGCGAGCTGCTGGCGCGGGAAACGCTCGACGAAAGCGATATCCGTCAATTGACTCAAGGACTTGTTCGGAACTGAAAACAGTAGTAGGTGCCATTCAGAGTAAACCGACGGCTCTGTTCAGTGCGTCATCCAATTCGTCGGCATTGTTCAAGGAGAACCGATATGTCTGCATTGACTCCGTGGGACCCCTTCCGGGAACTGGATGAATTGCAAAACCGCCTGGCGACGATGTTCGGACGAATACCCCAGCGACAGGGCGCCCGTACCGGCAACGAAGCCATGACCACGGCGGACTGGGCACCAATGGCGGACATCAGCGAGGATGAGAACGCATTCCTCCTCAAGCTGGATCTGCCGGAGGTCCCCAAGGATGCCGTGCGCGTCAGCGCGGAAAACGGTGTGCTCACCATCAGCGGCGAGCGCAAACTGGAAAAAGAGGAGCAGGGCAAGAAGTTCCACCGCATCGAACGTGCGTATGGCCGCTTTGTGCGCAGCTTTGTCTTGCCTGACAACGTTGATCCGACCAAGGTGACGGCGTCTATGAAAGACGGCGTGCTGGAAGTGCGGCTTGTCAAGGCCGAGCAAGCCAAACCGAAACAGATTGAAATCTCAGTCAACTAACTTCAACCAAGAGCCCAAGATCATGAATATCAAACAGCCACAATACACCTTCTCCGCACTTGCCCTGGCGGTCGTCGTCGGACTGAGCGGACCGGCTCTGGCCCAATCGGCGGCAGGTTCTAGCCCAGGTGCTGCAGCACCCTCTGCCGCATCCAAGGCGGCACAGCCACAGGTAGATGACAAGGCCGCCCGGGAAGCCGATAAAAAGCGTGCCGAGCTCACTCAAGACGCCATCACGGCGCTCACCAAGACCCAGGAGGCTTTGACCCTCCTTGATGCAAAGAAGACCAAGGAGGCGCTTGCTGCGCTGGAACTGGCCAGCGGAAAGCTGGAACTGGTATTGGCACGCGACGCCAAACTTGCTTTAGCGCCGGTCGATGTACGCGTCATCACCCACGATATCCACGCCAACGTGGAATCGGTAAAGAAAGCGGTCAAGTTGTCTCGGGAGTTGTTGGGTGATGGCGAGGTGCAAAAGGCCCGGCCCATCGTTGCCAATCTGGCCAGCGAAATCGTAATCCAAACCGACAACCTTCCGATGGCAACGTACCCGGCAGCGATCAAGTCGGCCGCACGGCTCATCGACAGCGGCGAGATCGACAACGCCAAAGCGGAACTCGCCCGAGCACTGAACACGCTGGTGGTGACCTCGGTCGCCTTTCCTCTGCCCGTGCTACGGGCCGAAGCCGCGATGGCAAAAGCTGAAAAGCTGGCCGAGACCGACAGGCGCGATGCCAAGCAGAACGAGGAGCTCAGCACCTTGCTGTCGTCCGTGCGCACGGAGATCGAGATGGCGCAGATCCTGGGTTATGGCAAGAAGGCGGACTTCAAACCCATCTTCGATCAGGTGAAGTCCATTGAGCAAAAGTCGGCTGGTGGCAAAAGCGGCAAGGGATGGTTCGACGAGTTGAAGACGCGCATCCAAAAGCTGTTTTGAGGTGATGAAGGGGCTGACTGCTCTGTCGGTCAGTCTCGCGATGTTCGCATTCAGCCCCAATAGATTCGCCTATTTTCACTATCTCATACGAGGCATATCACCATGAATGAGCAAACACCGAATCCCAATGCGACGAACGAAGGAATAAACGAACAGGCCGCGGTAAGCAGCCTTCCTGTCAGTCCAGAGTCCAAGCCTGAAGTCGTCACGGAGGTACAGCCTGAGGTTCAGAAAGAAACGGACTCGCAGGCGGCAGACAAACGTAAACAAGTCCTCGATGAGGCAGTCTCGGCCTTGTCGCTGACCAAATCAGCGCTGGCCGCACTTGACGGCAAGGACACTGCACGCGCATTGGCAACGCTGGCCGAAGTGACGGGAAAGCTGGAGTTGATCGTCGCGCGCGAACCCATGCTCGCCCTGGCCGGCGTTGATGTGCGCACCATCGTGCACGACTTGTTCGCCAACACGGAAACCATTGAGGCGATGACCGACGAGGCGCTGGATGCCCTCAAACATGGCGAGGTGCAACAGGCTCGCCACGTGCTGGCTTTGCTGGCCAGTGAAATCGTGATCACGGTCACCAACATCCCTTTGGCGTCCTATCCCGCAGCCGTGAAGGCAGTCGTGCCGCTGATCGATCAGGGCAAGATCGAAGAAGCCAAAGCCGCGCTGCAGTCAGCGCTCAGCACGCTGGTCGAGGAGCGCAGCGTGCTTCCGCTGCCCGTCCTGCGTGCGAAGCTGCTCCTGAAGCGCGCCGAGCCCCTGGTAGAAGATGGTCAGCGCAGCGAAGCATCCAATGAGCGCCTGGAGACATTGTTGAACGAAGCCCGGCAGCAGTTGGAAATGGCAGAACTGCTGGGCTATGGAAAAAGGAAGGACTTTGAGCCCCTGTACGCTGAACTCAAGAAAATCAAGGAAAAGACGGGAGGGGGAGGCTGCGGAAAAGGCTGGCTCGATGAAGTCAAGGCAAAACTGTCCAGGTTGTTCTGAAACCGCTGGAGAGGGGGCGCATAGCGCCCCCTCTCTTGCCCCATGAGTGTTTGATTTTTTATTTTGTATAGATCTTTAGGAGATATTGCATGAACACAGACACCATCGCCAATTCCAATGCGGATGACCCCACCAAAGCACTGTGTTCGCTGAGCCAAAATTGGTGGCTTTTTGTGCTGCGCGGTGTCTTGGCATTGATTTTTGCAGCCCTCGCGTTCTGGATGCCACAATCGGCTCTGTTGGCCATGACCATCTTGTTCGGCGCATTTTCCTTGGTCAATGGCGCGTTCAACTTGTTTGCAGCGGTGCGCCATATCCAGAAAAAAGAGCGCTGGGGCTGGCTGCTGTTCAGCGGCATTGTCGGCATACTTACGGGCGTCGTCGTCCTGGTTGCTCCTTGGGTCGCCACGATAGTCTTGGCTTCTTTTTTATGGGCTAGCGTGGGCTTCTGGGCGATTTTCACCGGTGTGCTGGAGATATCCGCCGCCGTTCGGCTGCGTCGGGAAATCAAGGGTGAAATCTGGCTTGCCCTCAGTGGACTGCTCTCGATTATCCTTGGTGCTATCGTCTTGTGGATATTTTTTACCCGTCCGGTCGAGTCATTCGTGGCCGCAGGCTGGCTGTTGGGTTTCCATGCGGCAGTCTATGGCGTCACGCTTTTGTTCTTGAGTTGGAGTCTTCGCAAAACGCGCCTGGGGTAAGAGCGTGCCAAACCAAAATCTATGGATATGAGCATCCTCGATTCATGCCTCCATAGAAATGACATCGAAGGAGTCATACATGCAGATACAATATAGCTATCGAGCTATCGACAAAGAGTTTCATGAACCTTGGCAGAGAGCTTTGGGAAATGTGATCGAGCACGCCCTCAAGCCATTGCTCGACAAACACACTAAAGATTCAGCGCGACTTCAAATCGTCCTTGATCGCGACAAGATCAAGCGGCAATTTCTGGCCAGTGGCTATATGCACCTGCCCGGCAAAAAGATTGTCAGCGTTACTGCATCACATAACGAGCTGACGCCCCTCGCGCAGATGCTCGCACAGTCGTTGTTCCGTCAGGCCAAGAAGCATTTTGACCGACTGCATGCTCAGGATCAAATCAAGCGCAAAGCACGACGCGAGCGCTTGCGCGAGCTCAAGGTGCGGATTGCCGCAAAACCCGCATCAGCCGCCCATGAGGCCGAGGTGACCCGAATGCCTCTACTGTCGAAACTTGAGGCTGTCGCAAGGCGTGAGCTGGCTTATCTGCGGGCCGTCGGCGATTTACCGCGCGATTATCCGACGCTGCGCGACGTGGTGGATGAAGCGATTGTCCGAGCTAAGGTGGAATGGCAATCCGTGCCGGGGGAAAAAGAGGCTTACACCGGTCTTTTGAAGCATCTGTTCGCCGTCCTGGATAACGAAGTGGCAAGCAGCCGGCAATTTGGCGAATCCGTTTCTCTGGACGCGCCGGTCGAACCGGATGCCCAAGACGTGGCCGAGGCCATGGTGGAAGAGGAAATCTTCGAATTTTATCAGCACGATGACACACTCAAGCTGGCCGATATTTTCGCTGGCAGTCAGCATCCCGATGTCGCAACGATCGCGGAACAGGAGGAGCTGATTGATCGGTCGAGCGAGTTCGCTTTTGCATTTGACCTGCTGAAGGACATGCCGCGTTTGTGGCGGCGCATTTTTCTGCTTATCCGTGTGGACGGGCTGAATGCCAGCAGCGTCTCTGAAATCCTGCTGATTCCTAGTAAGGAAGATGCTGTCCGAAGGTGGCTCATGCAGGCCGAAGCATTCATCGCTGCTCATCTGGAAGAGGCCGGTGTAAGCAAAAACGGGAACGATTGGCTCCAAGGCGTTGATTGGTCGGCATTGTCTGTGACCCGAAACGAGGCAGCCTCACTGTGGTCCAAGGAGGCGAACCATGAAGAATGATCTTCACCTTGTCTGCCCGCATTGCCAGTCCATCAACCGCGTACCGACTGCGAAGCTATCGGAACATCCCAACTGTGGCCGCTGCCAGCAGCCCTTGTTCACGGGCGAGCCCATCGAGTTGACCACGGCGACGTTCTCGCGCCACGTGGAGCGCAGCGATCTGCCGCTGCTGGTCGATTTCTGGGCGCCATGGTGCGGGCCGTGCAAGATGATGGCGCCACAGTTCCAGCAAGCGGCGCACCAGCTCGAACCGAGGATCCGGCTGGCGAAGGTGAATACCGAGGCTGAGCCCCACCTGGCCACGCAGTTCGGTATCCGCAGCATCCCGACGCTCGCCCTGTTCCAGGGTGGGCGGGAGATCGCCCGTCAGGCCGGCGTGATGGGCGCGCAGGACATCGTGCGCTGGACGTCGACGCAAGTGGGACGCTGACTGATGCAGGGCTTGCTCGGCACTACACTAATCCTGCTGGCGGCTTGCAGCCCGGCGGCGATGGCGACGGCGGCGTTCAGAGTGCCCGCCTTGCTGGGGTATCTCTCTGTCGGCGTTGTACTGGGCCCCTCAGTCATCGGCGTGATCGCGCCGGGGGAGACGCTGAGCTTTCTGTCCGAGCTGGGCGTGGCGCTGCTGTTGTTCATGGTCGGACTGGAATTCTCCCTCGGAGACTTCTGGCTCGCCCGCAGGACGGTGCTGATGGCGGGCGCTCTGCAGATGATCGCCGTGGCCCCGCCGCTGATCCTGCTATTGATGTGGCTGGGGCAGCCCGGCCAGAGCGCCGCGCTGCTCGGCACTGCGGCGGCCATGTCGTCCACGGCGCTGGTCAGCCGACAACTGGCCGACCAAGGCGAGCTCACCACCCGCCACGGACGCAGTGCCATCGCCGTGCTGGTCTTTCAGGACCTGGCCAGCGTGCCCCTGCTGGCCTTGCTGGCGATCTGGGCGCGCGGCGAGTCGCCGAAGATCGAGCATGTGCTGCTCGAAGTATTCGGTGTGCTGCTGCTGTTCGCGGCAGCGGCCCTCGCCTCGCGCCGTCTGTTGCATGGCCTGCTGGGCTGGGTGGCGCGGCGGGGCCACGAGGAATCGTTCGTGCTCGTCTCCTTGTGCGTGGTGGTGGCTGCCGCCGCCGCTGCGCACGCGGTCGGCGTATCCGCCGCCCTGGGGGCCTTCCTCGCCGGGATGGTGCTGGGCGAGAGCGACTTCCGGCACCACATGGAAAGCCACCTCAGGCCGTTTCGCGATGTGTTGTCGGGCGTGTTCTTCGTGACCATCGGCCTGCAACTGGACGCAGCACAGATTCTTTCGGCACCGCTGGCGGTGCTGGCGTGGCTGGTGGTGCTGGTACCGGTCAAGATCCTGCTCAATACGCTGGCCTTGCGGGCGACGCGCCTGTCCGCCCTCGATGCCTGGCGCACGGGCATAGCGTTGGGGCACGGCGGCGAGTTCGCCCTGCTGTTGTTGGGCACGGTCTTGCAGCAGCATCTGATCCCCGCGACCGTCGTCCAACCCATGCTGGTCGCGCTGGTGCTCAGCATGGCCCTGGCACCGCTACTGATCCGCCATCACGATGTACTTGCCCGGTTCTTGAGCCGCACCGGCGGCGTCATTCAGCCACCCCAGGCTGAAGAAGTCGAGATCGCCGCGCAGACGACGCGATATCGAGACCATGTCATCGTTTGCGGCGCGGGCGAGCTTGGCCTGACAGTCAGCGAGATTCTTCGCCACGCCGGCGTGGCGCATCTGCTGCTGGAGGCGGACGCGCAGAAGGTCGAGGCCGCGCGTGCCGCCGGCGCGCCGGTGTTCCATGGCGATGCCAGTCGGCCCGATACCTTGCTGGCTGCCGGCTTGACGCATGCGCACTTGGTGGTGCTGACGTTCGCCCATGCCCAGCAAGCGTTGCGCATCGCCCAGGCGATTGCCGAGCGCCGTCCGGCGCTGACCTTGTGGGTGTCATGCAGAAGTACGACCGCGGCCGATGCATTTCGCGCCATGCCCAACGTACGCGTGTATCAGCAATCCTTTGCCGCAGCTATTGGGCTGGCGGAACAGGTGATGTCGACGCTTGGCATGTCGACCGAGCTGATTGAAGGACACATCAGCGCAATGCGCCGCCGTCTCGACAGCAGCCGTTTTCCAGGGAGTTCATCGTCATGAAATCAACACGCCTTAACCCATTTCAGGTCTTACGTGACCAATTGGCCATCATGAGTTTTTACGAGCGCTTCGAGCAGGTCGTCGCGCTCGTGCTGTCGGCGGTGATCGCCGTCATCATCGTGGTGTCGCTGTTCCAGCTCATCTCCATCGTCTTCACGCTGCTGGTTCTAGATGCCTTCAATCCCCTGGACTACGAGGTATTCCAGAGCGTGTTCGGCATGATCATGACGCTCTTGATCGCGATGGAGTTCAAGCATTCCATCGTGCGCGTGGCGCTGCGACGGGACAGCATCATCCAGGTCAAGACGGTGGTCCTGATCGCGCTGATCGCACTCTCCCGCAAGTTCGTGATCCTCGACTCCGACGCGAGCCCCGCAAAGATAGCCGCGCTGGCAAGCGCCACGCTGGCTCTGGGTGCGACCTACTGGCTGCTGCGCAAGCGCGGCGACCGCGCCGCCGAGACCTCTGAGCATGACCCGTCATCATCCCAGTGATCCGCGCACGGCGCTCTTGCAACACCGCTGGCTCAACCGCCTGCAGACCGGGCTGTTGGTCCTGACCATGGTCGGGATCGCAGCCGCAGCAGGGAGACTGCCGTTTGGGGAAGGCTGCCTGTGGCTAGCGCTGTTTGCCGTTGCAGGTGCGTTGCTGCTGGAACCGGTAGCCGCGTCGGCGCTGAGCTTGCGCCTGTACCGCGTACGGCCTTGCACCCGCAAGAAGCCCACAAGATGTGGGCCCTGTTGCGCGAGCTGCCCGCCCGTGCCGGTTTGCCCGCCACGCCGGTGCCGCACTATGTGCCCAGTGCCGTCGTCAACGCCTTCGCCACCGGATCGAAGCAGGAGGCATCGATCGCCCTCACCGATGGCCTGCCTGCTGCGCAGCCTGAGCCCACGCGAGCTGGCGGGTGTGCTCGTGCACGAGGTCGCGCACATCGCTAATGAGGATCTGCGTGTCATGGGGCTGGCGGATTCCGACAGTCGCCTCACGAGCCTACTGGCCCTGATGGGGCAGATCGCGATCCTGCTCAGCCTGCCCGCGCAGCTGGTTGGCGCGGCGGAGGTCTATTGGCCTGGTCTATTGTTATTGGCCGCATCGCCCCAGCTGGCCCTGCTCGCACAGCTCGGCTTGTCTCGCGTGCGTGAGTTCGACGCTGACCGCCTTGCGGCGGAACTGACTGGCGACCCGCAGGGGCTGGCGTCCGCGCTGGCGAAAATCGAGCGGGTCAGCCGCTCCTGGCGTGCCTGGCTATGGCCGGGATGGGGCAATCCCGAGCCCTCCTGCTTGCGCACGCGTCCGGCAACGCAAGAGCGCATCGCACGCCTGCTGACGCTGGCGCCTGGGCCAGCATCAGCGTTGCCACTCCGCGCGCCCCATTTTTTGCCGGAATCCGCTTTGGCGACGCGCCCACCGCGCTGGCGCCCGAGCGGGCTGTGGCGCTGATTGCCCATCAACAGGAGACGTCTCATGGCCTATCTCGACCCGTACCAACGCCCCGCGCCGGACCGCTTCGTCCGGCGCGGGCTCTTCATCACCGCCTGCATTGCCGCACTCATGCTGCTGTGGCAATTTCTGCCCGCCATCGAGGCATGGTTCAGTCCGCGCGAGGCAGCAGAACGCACCGTGATGGCGCGTGGCGATCTGGCGGCGGACGAGAAAACCACCATCGAACTGTTCGAAAAATCGCGCGCCTCGGTGGTCTACATCACCACCGCGCAATTAGTACGCGATGTCTGGACGCGCAACGTGTTCTCCGTGCCGCGCGGCACTGGCTCGGGCTTCATCTGGGACGACGCCGGCCACGTCGTCACCAACTTCCACGTCATCCAGGGCGCGTCCGAAGCCACCGTCAAACTGGCCGACGGCCGCGACTACCAGGCCGCGCTGGTGGGGACGAGCCCCGCGCACGACATCGCCGTGCTCAAGATCGGCGTCGGTTTCAAGCGCCCGCCGGCCGTGCCGGTCGGCACCAGTGCCGACCTCAAGGTGGGTCAGAAGGTGTTCGCTATCGGCAACCCCTTCGGCCTGGACTGGACGCTCACCACTGGTATCGTCTCCGCGCTCGACCGCTCGTTGCCGGGAGAAGCGGGCGGCCCGGCCATCGATCACCTGATCCAGACCGACGCCGCCATCAACCCCGGCAATTCCGGTGGCCCGCTGCTCGATTCGGCTGGGCGGCTGATCGGAATCAATACCGCCATCTACAGTCCGTCTGGCGCCTCGGCCGGCATAGGCTTTGCGGTGCCGGTCGATACCGTCATGCGCGTGGTGCCGCAACTCATAAAGACCGGCAAGTACATCCGTCCGGCGCTGGGCATCGAGGTGGATGAGCAGCTCAACGCGCGTCTGCAGGCGCTGACCGGCAGTAAGGGCGTATTCGTATTGCGCGTGACGCCGGGCTCGGCGGCGCACAGGGCCGGGCTCGTCGGCGTCGAGGTCACCGCAGGCGGCATCGTGCCCGGCGATCGCGTTATCAGCATCGACGGTATCGCCGTCGACGCCGTCACCACATTACAGGCCCGGCTAGACGACAAGAACGTTGGAGATGTTGTGGTCTTGTTAGTGGAGCGGGCCGGCAAGACTCGCGAGATGCTTGTGGAACTACAACCGGGAGTTTGATGGAAAGTGGGTCATGGATCTGCACAGCGAAGCAGCCAAGCGACTTCAGCCTTGCGCCGAACTACGAGCCCTAGTTAGGGATGGTCTGAAGTAGCCCTGTATTTCCGGCTGACTTCAGCCACTGCTGATTTTGAAAGCGGTGAACCGATCAAAAACGATCGGATCACCCGCTCATTTCGGTGCTTTCAGCCGTCGCGAGCACCTTGCGACGGCCATTTTCCGCATTACAGGCGCACCTCTCCTGCGCTTGCCAGCAAATGTCGGCGGGCCATCCATAGGTTCGACAGGGCAAACAGCGTCACCAGTTGTGCAGTGTTCCTCACCAGCCCTCGGAAACGTACCTTGGTGTAGCCGAACTGCCGCTTGATCACGCGAAACGGGGGCTCTACCTTCGCTCGCACTTGCGCCTTGGCCTTCTCGATCTTGCGCTTGGCTTTGTACAGGGCGCTGCGTTTATCGAGCATCTTGTAGGTGCTGCGGCGTGCTGCGACCTGCCAGATCACTTCTCGGTCGGCATGCTCGGAGCGCTTTTCGACGCCGGTGTAGCCGGCATCGGCACAGACGACGTTCTCGTCGCCGTGCAGCAGCTTGTCGACCTGGGTGACATCCGCCACGGTGGCTACCGTGCCCACCACGCTGTGTACCAGCCCCGATTCATCATCAACGCCGATGTGCGCCTTCATGCCAAAGTAATACTGGTTCCCCTTCTTGGTCTGGTGCATTTCCGGGTCGCGCTTGCCGTCCTGGTTCTTGGTTGAACTGGGCGCGTGGATCAGCGTGGCATCGACGATAGTGCCCTGGCGCAGCGACAGACCGCGATCCCCCAGGTAGCCATTGATCACGCAGAGGATGCCGGCTGCCAGCTCATGTTTCTCCAGCAGACGACGGAAGTTGAGGATGGTGGTTTCGTCAGGAATACGCTCCATGCTCAGCCCGGCTAACTGACGTAGGATGGTCGTCTCGTACAGCGCTTCTTCCATGGCCGGATCGCTGTAGCCGAACCAGTTCTGCATCAGATGGATACGCAGCATCGCCATCAAGGGATACGCCGGGCGACCACCTTCGCCTTTCGGATAATGCGGTTCGATCAGGGCAATCAGCCCTTTCCACGGCACCACCTGATCCATCTCGATCAAGAACAGTTCCTTGCGGGTCTGCTTGCCCTTGCCGGCATACTCGGCGTCGGCGAAGGTCATCTGCTTCATGGAAGAACTCGGGTGGCGGGATCAGCGTATTTTGAATCGCCACGGATAATTTAGACACTTCCGAGCCGTTGATAATACTGGTTTTCATATTCTGTCGGTGACATCTGATCGCTGGAACCATGCCGACGCTTACTGTTATAAAACAAAACATTTCGATGTAATCAAAAATATCGCTGCGGGCTTCTTCCCGCGTTCCGTAGCTCTTTTTCTTTATCCGTTCGCGTTTCAACAACTGGAAAAAGCTTTCTGCAACCGCATTATCATGGCAGTTACCGCGACGGCTCATGCTGCCCTCCAGGCCGTGTGATTTCAGGAACGACTGCCACTCATGGCTTGTGTACTGACTGCCCTGATCCGAATGAACCAGCACCTGTTTTTGGGGATTACGCCGCCATACAGCCATCAGCAGTGCGTTCAGGACAATGTCTTTTGTCATCCGGGATTGCATGGACCAGCCGATAATTTTGCGTGAGAACAGATCAACAACCACGGCAAGATACAGCCAGCCTTCGTGGGTCCTGATGTAGGTTATGTCCGTTACCCAACGCTTATCCGGAGCATCCGGATTGAACTGTCGCTGGAGCCTGTTGGGCGACACGATACTGGCCTCGCCTTTACGTGCCCGCGGGCTCCGGTATCCGACCTGAGCCTTTATCCCGACACGTTTCATCAGTCGCCAG
>OKQC01000046.1_pt1 | contig 35536 bp, 32 predicted proteins | sample 1611761 | NCBI WGS metagenome assembly OKQC01 (sample SAMN04436767, study PRJEB24849) | human gut metagenome | biome: human gut; feature: NICU; material: stool | host: Homo sapiens | place: USA: Saint Louis, MO | collected 2011-05-05
AACACAACCCGCTACGGGGGAGACTTACCCGAAATCTGATTTATTCAACAAAGCCTGATATACTGTAAAAATCCAGCTTGTAGTTTGGTTACCGTCCCCCTTAAATATTAGCACTTACCTATTTAAGAAGGAGTACCGTAGGGCAACATTGTTTAGTCATGCTTAATAAGTTAACGTAGTTAATATATATCAACTACGTTACCGTGACCTCCCACCAGGCTGGCTTACGTTCAGGCCAGACAGTCGACTGACTGGAAAAAATAGTCCTCCGTCATGAGAACATTCTCTTTCACACTTTGATGTCCGCGACGAATATACCAGCCTGTTTCAGGCGCCATGCTTAAATGGTATATCCTCTCCCCCGATATACTGCCGGGGGCATTAATGCACATTGTCATACACCCCTTCTCTGATCCCCTGATGATCTGTTCTGGTATAATGCTGACGCTGCGATCTCCATTTCGCAGAATGACAGTCGTGATGACATAACGACATATACTGCTACTGAGGCTGTAGCCGACCGTACTCAAATCGGTGATATGCTTTTGGGATAACAGGACTTCAATACCAGAACCCTCAAACCAAACAATAATTTGCTGTGCAAGATCATCCATCCGCTGACAAAAAGCCCTGACTTCGGCTTCAGCCGTATTAATATGAATCGGTTTATTTACGTTATTCTGCTGCACTTTCTTAAAAAAACGCTCTCTTACTGACATGTTAACTCCGTGTTTTTCGCCAGTCTTATTGTTCTTTTTTGTGCTTCAGCAGGGCGTAGCTAACAATCAACTGCTGAAGATGTTGTTCGACCTTGTTTTGCTGCGCTGCTGACCGGGGTTGCCCGGCAGGTAGAGTGGAAAGCAGACGAAGCTGCTCCTCAAGCGGTATGGTTTGGCTAAATGACTGCGACATGGCAAACACGTCTGATTTCAGTTCACTCACCGTCATGTACTTCCCCTTCTGTTCATCCAGTGCGTTCAGCTTGTTCGTCAATTGCTGCAACTGCGCCATACCCTGATGCCATCCATTCAGATCTAAATCTGCTAGCGCAGCGATACTCATCTGTTTCTGCCAATGCTGCGCCAGGGGTTTGGCCTCTTCCGGCCACAGCGTCAGCGCCTGCTGCACCAGACGGTCGCCGAAGCTCACTGCCCAGTCTGGTTTCAACTGTAAAAGCTGCGCTAACAGCTGTTGTGTCTTGCCAATCCCCGGTTCCGGTGACGGTGACGTTTGTTGCAGCGCCTCTAATTGCCCTGTAGATAGCCCTTGAGGTAGAGGGGCCAGAGCCGCGGCTAGCTGCGCTTGTGCCGAATCTGGCGCATGCAACATCTGCCATCCTCCTGCGACGACACTGGCTGCCACCAGCATGGTCAACATACCAGCAGCAAATGGCTTCCAGGGTTTCATCGACACCGGAGGTTCTTTAACCACCCCAACGTTCAGCACCGGCTCGGGCTCAACCACATAAACCCATTTACTACGCTCAGTCGGTTCGACGAGGTGAATTTCCGTAGCACCCAATGCGTCACCGTGCAGACTCATGTCCGTATTTTCGCTGTTTTCCAGACGCACTGCTGCGTTCTGCATCATCGTGCGCAGAGCATCAAGCTGAGTAGCATGCTTGAGTTCCATACGCTGCAAGACTTCCCCCAAAGCGCTCAGATGCTCTTCAGACTGATACAGCTGCCCTAAGTCAGCGTACGTCAGCGATAGCGTTCGTACTACCTGTTGCAGGCGCTTGCTGAGTGCACTGAGGATTTCGATTCGCGCATGGACAGGCTGTGGCCAGAGGTTTCCCCACTGGCGGGCTACCAGTGCAGCAAGTAACGCAAGCCCCTCATTCATACCGTACAATCCGGCCAGATGCGTACGGGCGAGCGTATACCAGGCAGCCGTTTGTAGCTCCACACCGTTATGCCCGAACAGTGACAGACAGAGCGTTTCCGCGTGTTGCCAGTTCACATCCGGGCGTGCCGGATGGGTGAGCTTGTTCATTTCTTCGCGCAAGGCAGCATAATCCGCAAGCGTGCGCGGATCCCCGCCGGTTTTAAGTTGGCGTTCAGAATTTATTGTCATAACTGTTTTAACCTGAGTAATAACTAGATGGCGGCTCGTGCATCGAGGTATTGCTGTTGTTTCAGATGACGGATTAATACCCTGCCCTCGGGCATAAATTCCGTGCCGTAGCGCACCAGCCCCACCCCCTTCAGCTCCGCGTCAATGGCGTAGCGAAGCTCACCGGCCTGAATCTGTTCCTGCATCACCACGTTAATTCGATTCAGGCGCGGCTCATATTTCAGCAACACGGCCGACAGTGTGGTGATCAGCTGATGGGCGGTTCCGGGCATCCCCTGGAGGATTTTTGTCATATCCGGCAGGCCGTAGTCTGGCAGGTGAGCCAGCGTACCAGCGCGGCAGTTGAGGATGCGCTGCATGTTATCGAGTACTGATAAAATCACCTGATTCTGTTCGCTGACCTGGTTGAGGTTCAGGCCACCTGAGAAATTGCCGCTCAGCATTTCATACAGCGATGGCGTATTATGTCCCTTTGGCATCAGTCATCCTTCAATGGCTGTAACGTCAGGTGGTTACCTGACGGGCGGCCTGCTCCAGTTCCAGATGATCCTCCACACGGATCCAGCAGCCCTGCGTGACAGTAAGTACCGGTGACTGATGCGGCCAGGCAAGCGGCAGATCGCCACAGACCAGTACCACGGGCTGGCAATAACTGGTTTCAGGCAGGTCCTCCAGACACAGGGTGAAATCGTGCTGCACGCGACGGCAGGCGACAGCCCAGAACGCCATGATTAGCCCCAGTACCGCCAGCAGGACGAGAACGGAAACCAGCCGGGATGCTGGCAGAAACCACAGGCCGACCACTGCACTCAGCAGGGCAGCCCAGAGCGCAAGCCCGCGCTGTTGTGCAGGGCTCATTTCACGGCTCCCGGCAGCAGGGTAAGCAGTGTCTGATCCAGCCAGCAATCCAGTCCCCACCATAATGCGGTGACCACCACCACACTCAGGCCAATGCGCATGGGCCATGATGCAAGCCAACCCCCTATCCCCCGTCCGGCATGGCTTTCCGCCAGAACGGGATGGGGTTGTGAATAGCTGAACGGCGCAACATGTTCATTAAGTGCATTCATGAGTTTCTGCCGCTCAGGATCGTTCAGGGAGCGGAAGTTGCCGAGGAATCCGAGCATCATGACCCGCTGGAAGCAGGTCACGACAGCGTGGTCAGGAGCCGGTTCACGCAGCACATCGCGCATCCGATCGCACAGCGTGTCACCGGCGTCCATGGTGCCAAGGAAGTGCCCCTGCAGGGGAATGTCATACCACTGCACGCAGGCATCATCCTCCACACCGCGACTCTTAACCGCCTCATCCAGCAGCGCACATTGTGCGGTGAGAATATGCCGGCAGCTGGCTTCATCAAGTTCGCCCGCTTTCAGCTCACGCTGCACACGTTCGACATCAGCAATGCAACGCTCCCACAGCGTGCGCCCTTCTCCATCCTGAAATTTCGGACCGTGACGCAGGCTGATCACCTGCAGCCAGGTATCCTGCAGCAGGGCATCAATATCAATGGCCGCGGCAGCGCCGCGTTTACGCTCACTCATGTTCTCAGCACCGCAAAGAGTTCGAGTTCAGGCTCGCCGAGCATGCCCGGAACGTAAAACATGCAGGTGCCGCCCTGGAGCATTTCAGTGGCCTGAGGATGAGAGACATCAAGACTGAAATACTGATTTTCCAGACGTAACGGAATGGCTGCCGGCACATGGCGCAGCGGGGTCAGCGGCACGCCCACCCGCGATGAATTGACGATACTTCTGACATGATCGGGGCTGCCAACCTTGCACTGGCGCGGGAACTGCTCCTGCAGCTGAGCCATAGTCGCGGTTTTTGTAATACGAGAGCGGAATAAAGCCGAGGTTGGCAAACTCAAACTCGCGGGTCTCCGGGATCATCACCTCAGACGGGATTTTCACCTGGTTGCCGGTACCCAAATCGTACAGATGAATAGGCAGATCTTTCACCGCCCCGCCCGCCTGCGGGCCACGGATCTGCACGCACCAGCCGTTATTGATGAAGCTCTTCACCATGTTTGACGCGAAGGAGAACGACGCGCTGGTCCACAGGTATTTCTCATGATCCGGGCCTTTCACCTGCTCAACGTAGTTAAAGCTGCGTACTGGTACGGTGTCCGGGCCATACGGCAGACGCCCCAGCACGCGCGGCATCACGAGGCCGATGTAGCGGGCGTCGTCGGTGTCGCGGAAAGATTTCCACTTGATGTACTCGGCGCGGTCGAAGTAGTTGCCGATATCCTTAATTGCAGCGACCTCTTCCATCGAGTCTTTCAGGAAGAATTTCGGGCCGACAGAGCCAATAAACGGCATATGTGCGGCAGCTGATACTTTAGAGATATTGCGCAGCAGCGCCACATCCTGCGGACTGGCGTCAAATTCATAGGATGAAATCACGGAACCAATCGGCTCGCCGCCCGGGGTGTCGTATTCGGCGGTATAGGTGTGCCAGTAGAGGCCGCTCTGGATCAGTTCCGGTGCATCCTCAAAATCCTGGCGCAGGTCGTCCTTGGAGACGTCCAGAATTTCGGTTTTCACATTCTGGCGGTAGTCGGTGTTGTCCACCAGCTGCTTCAGGCCGCGCCACAGGGACTCCACCTTCTGGAACGCCTGGTGATGCATTACGGCATCCAGCTGACGGCTGATCTGGAAATCCAGTTCGGCGATATGGTGGTCAATCAGCGTTTTGTCGAGCTTCTCCACGGGCTGACCGGATTTGCGGATGCAGTCCATAAACACCTGCATCGCCGCCGTCAGGCGTTCACCCGCCGGCGCGTCAGAAAGCGCGGCATCATCCAGAAACGCATTGATATCACCCAGGCTCGAGGCCGGAGTCAGGTTGATTTTTTCAAACAGGGAGGCGTAAACGCCCTCTTTTTCCAGTACGTTGGTCTGCCCCTGCGCGGAGGCGGTTTCACTATTCACAGACATCAGCATATTCCCGGTTAATCCATCAAATTACACATGCCGCTTATTTCGGGGCCAGTGCACTCATTTCGTCGCGTAATTCCTGAGACAGCGCCGGGTCCTTAAGAATTTTCTCGAGTTCTTTTCTGAAAGTGGCGTTATCAAGAAGATTGGATTTGAGGTCGCGTAATAAATTACGCATGGCCAGCATGGCGCGGAGCTGGGGGATCTGGCGGGCAACCTGTTCAGGTTCGAAATCCTTAATATCGGAGAAATTCAGTTTTATACTTTCCTCCGAACCATCGACAGCCATGGTGTTAGGCACCGTCAGATTAACCTCCGGGTTAAATTCCGAAAGTACGCTATTAAAGTTATTTTTGTTGACGTTGATTTTCTTCCTTTCGGACAATGGACGATTCTCTTTTCCATTACTGAAATCACCGACTGTGAGAAGTTTAAGCGGCAGTTCGACTTTCTTCTGCGCGCCGCCTGTATGCAGCGCCAGCTTTAAATTTATGCGTGCCTTGGGCACCTCATGCTGAAATGAATCGGCCATAGCAGTCCCTTTCTTTGCAAGAAATACGAGTTAAGTGAGTGACGGGTCTTTACAAAACCATATTAGAGCAAAAGCCCATTCATGATCAACTTTTCAGATCAAAGATCTGCATATGGATTTTTCTTAAGAATTTTCCACTAATCACTAGTATTTATAAATTCCAGATATAAGTGGCACGCAGAAAGTATTAACCATTTATTCACAATAGATTAGCAGGAACGTCTGCCTTGATAGAGAATATTGAATTCATTGCCACCTGTCGTTGAATAATTGATTTATATCAATGCTGATTTAAGCATCAGCTGCAAAATCGCAGAGACATATCATCTTATTCAATAAACCTCCTGAATATGGAAAAATCCTATATCGGACAAAAGTCAGGTTTTAAATAGCAGGAATTAAGCTATGACATGGAGGATGTATAAATGCTTGCACGCTTTTCAATAAACTGGAAAGGAGATGTCGCTCGAAGCATTCATCAAAAGAATAAATGATTTTTTATGAAAGGAATTTTGATAATAACTAGCCTGTAGGTACCATGAACCGTGTGTTCAGGCGCTTAAGCGATGTATAGCTATTTGCCAAAACCACTTAAGCGCCTTTCCTGTTTTTTTAATGCTTTTCAATATACATTGTACGACTGTACGCAACATCCTCTGGGTTATTTATCGGATACCCTTTAACCCAGGGCTTAATGAGGCGGCCATTGGTGTATTGATAAATAGGGGCTATCGGCGCTTTCTCGGCGAGGATCTTCTCGGCCATGTTGTAGTCTGCATTACGCGCTTTTTCAGTGGTTTCGAGCGTCGCCTGATGAATAATCTTATCGTAAGCAGGGTCGTTGAACCGTGAGATGTTGCCGGTGTGAGAGGACTTCAGCAGCGACAGGAATGTCGACGGCTCATTATAATCCCCTACCCACGACGCACGGATCACGTCGAAATTCCCGGTATTGCGGCTGTCGATGTAGGTCTTCCATTCCTGATTCTGCAACTTAACGTCAACACCCAGATTTTTCTTCCACATAGATGCGACGGCAATGGCGATTTTCTGGTGGTTTTCAGACGTGTTGTACAGCAGCGTTAATTTCAGCGGGCGCTGGGGACCATAGCCTGCCGCCTGTAATAACGTTTTCGCCTGAGCATTTAGCTCCTGCTGCGACATCTGCTCAAATGGCGAGATTTCCGGTGTAAAACCGGCAGTGACATCGGGAGTGAAATGCCAGGCCGGTTTCTCACCGGTTCCCAGGACTTTTTCAGCCATAATACGTCTGTCGATAGTCATGCTGAGCGCCAGACGTACGCGGGCATCCGCAGTTGGGCCTTTTTGTGTGTTAAACGCGTAGTAATAGGTCCCAAGCTGTGGCGGTGTATAAACCTGTCCCGGAATATCTTTAAGCAGCTTCTGGTACATGTTTTTCGGAAACGATTCTGTAATATCGATATCGCCCGCCAGATAGCGTTTGGTCGCTGAGGACTCCTGGTTGATTGGCACAAAGGTGACTTTTTTAAGCACCGTGTTGACGTTATCCCAGTAGTGAGTATTCGGCTCAACCACCAGTTTTTCATTCACCACGCGATCTTTCAGCACATACGCACCGTTGCCGATGAGCGCGCCAGGGCGCGTCCATTCTTTACCGCTTTCCACGTTTGCCTTTTGAACAGGATAGAACGCAAAGCTAGCCGTGAGGTTGCTGAACCATGGCAGCGGTTTATCCAGCTGCACGCGCAGCGTTTTAGCATCGACTGCCGTCACGCCGAGCGTTTCCGGTGCAGCTTTACCATCGATAATGGCCTGCGCATTATTAATACCCGCCAGCGCTGCAAACCAGGCGAAAGGTGACGTAGTTTTAGGATCAACCAGACGACGCCAGCTGTAGACAAAATCTTGTGCCGTCACAGGGGTACCGTCAGACCACTTCGCGTTATCCCGCAACGTAAACGTCCAGACACGGTTATCGTTGCTCTGCCAGCGCGTCGCCACGCCGGGAACCAGCTCCCCTTTTTCGTTCTGATTCACCAGCCCTTCATAAAGGTCGCGGATCACCTGTATCTCGGGTAAACCCACCGCTTTTGCCGGATCGAGCGAGGCGGGTTCATCTTTAATGTGTCGAACCAGCTCCTGCTTTTGCGCCAGCTCCGTTCCCCTGGGAACCTCCGCGGCATATGAAAGTGAAGAAAACCCGCACAGCCACAGCGCAGTACAAAGAAGCGAAACAGGATGCTTCATACGATCCCCTTAATGATGTCAGGTAACAGGCAGATGCGTAATTATTTGTTTCGAAACGGAGAAATGCAAATGCTTCCTCAGGAAAGTTGATGTCAGGCAATTTTACACACAGACGGAAACTATTTGATTAAGCGCGGGTTTTGCACAACACTGCCAGAAGCGACTTCATCATCAGGGTTTATTATGGCAACCACCCGACCAAGAACGGAACGCGGCGCCTTCCCGCCCGGGACTGAACATTATGGCCGCTCATTTTTAGGCGCTCCACTGATCTGGTTTCCGGCTCCCGAGCCCGATCGCACTAGCGGCTTAATCATTGCGGGCACACATGGCGATGAAAACTCGTCCATCGTGACGCTTTCGTGCGCGCTACGTACGCTGGCCCCCGATTTACGACGACATCATGTGATTTTGACCGTCAACCCGGACGGATGCCAGCTTGGATTACGGGCGAATGCACGAGGCGTTGACCTTAACAGGAACTTTCCGGCAGCAAACTGGCGTGCCGGTGAAACGGTGTATCGCTGGAACAGTTCGGCGCAGGAACGAGATGTGGTCCTGCTTACGGGAGAAAAACCGGGTTCCGAGCCCGAAACCCAGGCGCTGTGTCAGCTTATTCATAAGATCCACCCGGCCTGGGTTGTCTCTTTCCACGATCCCCTCGCCTGTATTGAAGATCCTCGTCATACAGCGCTCGGGCAGTGGCTGGCGGATGCGTTTGCTCTACCTCTGGTAACCAGCGTCGGGTATGAAACGCCCGGGTCGTTTGGCAGCTGGTGCGCGGACCTCAGTCTTCACTGTATCACCGCAGAGTTTCCGCCTATTTCCTCGGATGAAGCGAGTGAAAAATACCTCAGAGCGATGACAGATCTTCTGCGCTGGCAGCCTCAAAGATGAAGTACGCCGGAGGTAAAACTCAGGGCGGGTGAAACGTCAACCGCCAGCCAGGTTGGGCCATCCAGATCGGCAAAACGCACGCTGTTCACCAGCGGGAGTGCAGCACCGATCGCTCTGGACGTGCACAACATACAGCCCAGCATCAGGGAAAAGCCTTGCGCCTGGGCATCTTGTGCCAGTGCCAGGGCCTCGGTTAACCCACCCGTTTTATCCAGCTTGATGTTCACCATCTCGTAGCGGCCCTTGAGGGCTGACAGGTTCTCACGGGTATGACAGCTTTCGTCTGCACAGACGGGAAGCGGATGAATAAAATTCGCCAGCGCGGCATCGTCTTCTGCCGGGAGAGGCTGCTCCAGCATGGCAACGCCCAGATCGGCAAGCAGCTGACAACGGGCTGCCAGCCCTTCGCTGTGCCATGATTCGTTCGCATCGACGATAAGGGTGGCATCAGGTACCGCCGCACGAATGGCGACCATGCGTTCGCTAATCAGACGATCGTCGAGCTTCACCTTTAATAAGGTTGCACCGGTTGCATATAGCGCCTGGGCGCTGGCCGCCATTTGCTCTGGTTCACCGATGACCACCGTTTGCGCGGTGACGATCGATTGCGGCAGCGTAACGTCCAGCAGCGAAGGTAGCGGTTTTTGTTGTTTCGCCGCTTCCAGACTCCAGAGTGCGCAGTCAATCGCGTTACGTGCCGCTCCGGCCGGCAACCTCTGCTGAAGAGCCTCACGCGTCAGGCCCGCCTGCAACTCGGGCACCACCGTCATAATTTGCGCAATGACTGACGCCAGGCTTTCTCCGTAGCGAGGATAAGGGGTACATTCCCCGACGCCTTTTACGCCGTCCTCTTCACATTCAACCACGACCACGCAGGCCTCATTACGGCTACCGCGCGAGATCACAAACGGGGTGTGCAATGGCCAGGCTTCTTCATAGACCTTAACGCTTCTCATCACTGACTCCTTGCAGGCCGGAAAGGCAGAAAATTGGTTTGCCGTGCTAACTGTGGATGACATACACTAGCCACGACGTTAACTATTTGTAAACAGGAAGATATCTATGTCACAACTCGTTCATTTCCAGGGCAACCCGGTTGCTGTTGCAGGTTCCATCCCACAGTCTGGCAGCAAAGCACAGCCTTTTACTCTGGTGGCTAAAGATCTGTCTGACGTCACGCTGAGCCAGTTTGCTGGCAAACGTAAAGTCCTGAACATTTTCCCAAGCATCGATACTGGCGTTTGTGCTGCATCAGTGCGTAAATTCAACCAGCTGGCGACCGAAATGGACAACACCGTGGTGCTGTGCATTTCTGCTGACCTGCCGTTTGCCCAGTCCCGCTTCTGCGGCGCTGAAGGCCTGAGCAACGTCATCACCCTTTCCACTCTGCGCAGCCCGGATTTCCTGGAAAAATACGGTGTTGCCATTTCCGAAGGCGCGCTGAAAGGTCTGGCTGCTCGTGCGGTGCTGGTGATCGACGAAAACGACAACGTTGTTTTCAGTGAGCTGGTTAACGAAATCACTACCGAACCGGATTACACCGCTGCACTTGAGGCGCTTAAAGCCTAAACGTAAAAAAGCCTCTGCAAAGAGGCTTTTTTATTTATTCGTCACCCTTCTTCTGATTTAACCCATACTCGCGCAGCTTATTCGCAATCGCGGTATGTGACACCCCAAGACGTTTAGCCAGCTTGCGCGTGCTCGGATAGCTGCGATAAAGCTGCGTTAACACCGAACGCTCGAAACGACTGGTGATGTCATCCAGCGAGCCTTCCATTGCCTCTTCGCCTACCGAGACCGTCCCGGCATCGTAATCCGGCAACAGAATATCCTGATGACGCAGTTCATACCCTTCAAGCTGAGTTAATGCGCGATAGACCGCATTTTTTAGCTGACGAATATTGCCCGGCCAGCCGTAACGCGTCAGCACGGTACCCAGGTCGGCAGAGAGCTTCGGACGCGGCACGCCCTGCTCGTCGGCAAAACGGGCGACGAACAGTTCCGTCAACGGCATGATGTCCTGCGGGCAATCGCGCAGCGGCGGAATATTGAGCGTCAGAACGTTGAGACGATAGTAGAGATCTTCGCGGAATACTCCTTTCTGCACCAGCTCCACCAGGTTTTTCTGGGTGGCGCAGATGACGCGTACATCCACGTGCACTTCATGATCTTCCCCCACGCGGCGGAACGTGCCGTCATTGAGGAAACGCAGCAGTTTCGCCTGCATGCGTGGCGACATTTCACCAATCTCGTCCAGCAACACCGAGCCGCCATTCGCCTGTTCAAAGAAGCCTTTTTTCCCTTCCGGCGCATGCCCGAACAGTTCACTTTCCACCGCATCTTCAGGAATAGACGCGCAGTTCAGCGCCAGATACGGTTTTGCCGCACGCGGGCTGGCCATATGCACAGCATGCGCCAGCAGATCTTTCCCCGTACCGGTATCCCCGGTAATCAGCAGCGGTGCCGTAAGATTTGCCAGCTTGCGCGCCTGGTCGAGCACGTGACGCATCTTCGGGCTCACCGCAATAATCTGGCTGAATGCGCCGACGTCCTGGCTGGAAAGGTTCTGTAACTGGCGTCCCATGCGCACCGTGGAGCGCAGCATGATTACCGCGCCGGTGAGCACCCGCGCGGCATTTTCCCCTTTCAGGTAGACCGGCGTGATCTCCATCAGGAAATTCTGTCCATTGATGACGACGTGCTCGCTATGGGTATTTTGCGGGTTGCTGTCCAGCCAGCGCTGGAAATTAAAACCTGGGATAAATTGCGTGGCGTAATGACCGATAAGCTTTTCCTGAGTCTGCGCAAACAGCTGGCAACTGGCCTGGTTAACGCGCTCGACTTTGTTTTTCAGATCGAGAGAGAGAAACGGCTCCGGCATTGCTTCCAGCAGTGCGCTCAGCGCAAGGTGTTCCCGCTCGGATGGCATCCAGGGGATGGTGCGTACATCCGTAACGCCAGCGATACGGCGGATTTCGGCCATCAGGCTACTGAAGGTATTAAATTCAATTTCGGCAAAATTGAGGTAAATTCGCCCGACAGGGTCGATCTCTATGCCACGTAAATCAATGCTACGTAAAACAAGAAGATCGAGTAACTCGCGGGTCAGACCGAGACGGTCCTCACAAAAGACTTCCAGACGCATGGGAAATTCACCGTTTAAGCCAATAACAGTAAAATGATATGTCAGATCACGGTATTCGGGAAGGTGGCTGTCAACAAATATTGACAGCCCGCACGATTAGTAAACGAAACCTCACTGAGCAGGTTTTTTATTGAGCGTCTCTTTAAGCTGACCAATCAATTCGCGACGGAAATCCCCCAGCCGCGGCTTATCGCCATCGATCCAGGGGAGTGGACGACAAACCTCCATCGCTTTGATTCCTAAGCGTGCCGTCAGCAGACCGGCACCAATCCCCTGCGCCGCCCGGGCAGAGAGACGCGCCGCAAGATCCTGCGACATCCAGTCCATCCCGACCTCCCGCACCAGTTCGCTTGCCCCGGCGAAGGCGATATTCAGCAACACCAGTTTGAACAGGCGCAGTCGGCTGTAATAGCCAAGCTCAATGCCATACAGTCTGGCGATGCGGTTGATCAGGCGCAGGTTGCGCCAGGCGATAAAGGCCATGTCCACCATCGCCAGCGGACTGACGGCAATCATCAGGGTGGATTCCGCCGCCGAGCGGCTGATCTCACGACGAGCCTGCGCATCCAGTACCGGCTGAACAATGTGCGCATAGAGCGTGACCACTTCCTGGTCATTCTGGGTTTCGTGGATCGCCGCATACCAGCGCTGAAGCGCCGGGTGAGAGTGATCTATCCCGGCCTGAGCCGCAAGCTTTTCACAAAAAGCACGCCCTTTTCCGGTGCCGTGGCTGTGCAGCAGATCCCGCGCTTCATCGCGTTCGTGCGCACGCTGACGCAGACGCCAGAGGCGACGCCACTCAGTCACGACCGAGCCGACGCCCGCACCAACGATCAACGCCCCGGCGGCGCATCCCCCCAGCGCTACCCAGTCCTGGGTTTGCCAGGCATTGACGCCCCACTGCACGCCCTGACCAATTACGCTCACACCAAAAAGGGCTAACCCGGCGGTCACCATCTTACGCCACAGGCTGCGTTTCGGGCGCAGTGCCGCATCAACGACCGCTTCCGCCTGCCCCTCTTCAACCAACGGCTCCTCTGCCAGCACGGGAGCAAAGTTGTCGGCCTGCGGACCGCTGAAGGTTTGCGCTGTTTTAAACGCCTCATGCGGGGACTGCTCAAGCTGGCCGGTAAAATCAATGCGGGGCTTTAACGGTTCCGTCATCGTAATTTATCTCCAATTAAAAACTCCAGCGCGGCATCCAGACGGATATGCGGCAATGGCTGGTCAACGTTCATGCTCTGCGGACGGAAGTCTTCGAACTGAAAACCCTGGCTTTGCCAGAAAGCCTGGCCCGGCAGACGTGGGGGAACTTCGCCCGGATAGACCGTGAGCGGCTCACCGTCGCTGAGTCGGTTGCCCCGCAGGGCCGGAATTTTCTCGCCATTCACGTCAATCAACCCACTCTGTGTTGCCTGTACGGACGCCAGACCCAGACAATCCATACTAATCCCTTCGAACGCCGCGTTCTGCCAGGCATCCTGCACCAGCTGTTGCAGCAGGGATACCATGTTGGCGTGCTGATCGACCGTCACATGATCAGCTTTTGTGGCGGCAAACAGCAGCTTGTCGATGACCGGCGAGAATAAACGGCGAAACAGCGTACGCTGGCCATAATGAAAACTTTGCATCAGCTGCGTCAGCGCCAGCCGCATATCATTGAACGCCTGCGGCCCGCTGTTGAGGGGTTGCAGGCAGTCCACCAGCACGATCTGGCGGTCAAAGCGTAAAAAATGATTTTTATAAAAACCCTTAACCACCTTCTCACAGTAATAATTGTATCGCTCGCGGAGCATACCGGCGTTGGTGGTCTTGTCTGCCTGTGCCAGCTTCGATTCGCCGATGCGGTCAACGTCCGGCCACGGGAAAAACTGTAGCGCGGGAGCACCGGCTAGATCTCCCGGCAGAACAAAACGGCCAGGCTGAATAAAATGCAGCCCTTCCTGCTTGCACTGATGCAGGTAATCCGTCCAGGCCTGGGCTATGACAGCCAGACGGTTTTCATCCGCCGGTGCCAGCGGATCCAGCCCTTCGCAAAGCTGGCGCCATTTGGTCGACCACTCTGCCCGCTGCCCCTGCAACAGACCGGTCATCTGCCGGGACCAGCTCAGGTAATCCTGCGCCAGCATCGGTAAATCGAGCAGCCATTCTCCCGGATAATCCACAATTTCGAGATACAGCGTGGACGTTTCTTTAAAGTGACGCATCAGGGATTCATTCGAACGAAAACGAAGCGCAAGGCGAATTTCGCTCACGCCACGCGTCGGGGTGGGCCAGGCGGGAGGCTCCCCGTATAACTGTGCCAGACCTTCATCATAGGTGAAACGGGGGATGCCAAAATCACGTTGCGGTACGCGTTTTACGCCTAACAATCGCTCCTCGCGCACCGCGCTAAGCAGTGGCAGGCGCGCCCCAGCATGCAGGTTCAACAGCTGATTGACCATCGCCGTAATGAATGCCGTCTTACCGCTGCGGCTCAGCCCGGTAACGGCAAGACGCAGATGGCGATCAACGCCACGGTTCACCAGAGAATTGAATTCGTTTTTAAGTCGCTTCATCGCCGTCCTTCATTGTCTGGAACCCTGAACAAAGTCACTTCAGAATACAGTAAATTGGGGCAGATCGTTGATTATTAATTCTTAATTATTGCTATTGCCGTTTTCTCTCCAGTAAGATGGACGCAATTGCTGTCCGTCTGGAGTGAGTAAGGTGTATGTCACCCACCATCTATGATATTGCCCGCGTTGCTGGCGTTTCGAAATCAACCGTGTCACGCGTTCTGAATAAACAAACGAATATTTCTCCTGAAGCGCGTGAAAAGGTGTTGAAGGCGATAGATGAGTTAAATTACCAACCTAATAAACTTGCCCGCGCACTCACCTCTTCTGGCTTCGACGCCATTATGGTTATTTCGACCCGCTCAACCAAGACCACTGCAGGAAATCCCTTTTTCTCAGATGTACTGCATGCCATAACGGCAAAAGCAGAAGAAGAAGGTTTTGATGTTATTTTACAAACGTCCAAAAGCAGTGAAGATGATCTGCAAAAATGCGTGGGTAAAATAAAGCAGAAGATGATCAAAGGCATCATCATGCTAAGCTCGCCGGCGAACGAGTCGTTTTTCTCGACGCTGGATGAATACGGTGTGCCTGTGGTCGTCATTGGTAAAGTGGAAGGAAATTACCAGAATATCTATTCTGTCGACACGGATAATTTCCGCGACAGCGCCATATTAACAGACTCGTTTATCACGCATGGCCGCACCAAAATTGCCTGCCTGCATGCCCCGCTCGATTATCACGTCTCTATCGATCGCCTGGCGGGTTATAAATTCAGCCTTGAGAAACACGGCATCGAAATTAACCCGACCTGGGTTATCGATGGCGGCTATACCCATGAAAGCGCGCTTCAGGCGGCCTGCCAACTACTCTCCTCAGACAACCCGCCCGATGCGGTTTTTGCGACTGACAGCATGAAATTGCTGAGTCTTTATCGTGCTGCGGATGCGCTAAATCTGGCGATCCCGGAACAGGTCGCAATGGCAGGATACAGCGACCCGATGCTATCTCTCATTTTAACCCCTGCACCAGGCGGCTTTGATATCCCCACGAAAAAGCTGGGCGAAGAGAGCTGCGATTTGTTGTTCAGGTGCATTGCGGATAAACCTGCGCCGCATAAGGTATTGGTTGAAACACATTTTTCAGATGCAGCTTCGTTACGCTAAAAACCAGGGGCAAACGCCCCTGGTATAACGTCATCAGAACGCGTAATTGACGCCGACACCCGCATAGTGGAAGCGGTCGCTCTCGCCTTCGTCATGATTTTCCCATTCGTAGGCATACTCGAGCGTCATTGAAAGGCCATTCGCAAAGTCATAAGCATAGAGCAGACCCAGTCGATTGAAGTTATGCCCTTCACGAGTTGGATCGTTCTGCCAGTCCCAGTTTGACCAGCGATCGAGCCCCAGACGGGTGTAAGGTGTAAGCGTTGTCTGGCCTAATGAAACAGGCAGGTAGGCACGAATTTCCTGGGTGGAGAATTCACCGTTATTACGTGAACTGTCCATATTGAAGCCACGCTCTAAATAGTAGTTAACTTTTGCAGAGACGGTTTCGTTTATTGTCCAGGTAAATCCGGTTTCCGTTTCGACGCGGCTGTCAGAATAACCGGTTTTTCCCAGGTCATTCGCAAACTGGTACATGGCAAACCAACCGCCAAAACGCCAGTCATCTGTTAATTTCACATCCCAGTCAGGCTGAATTTTATAGCGCTGCATATTAGCACTACCGTCTTTCGCACCGTGCTCATCTTTAAAATGATATCCATAATTACGGAATCCGCCCGTAAGACCCAGCGTAAAATCCTCTGTGCCAATGAAGCGATACCGTAATTCAAATTCAGGACGATCGAAATAGGTGCCGCGCGTCATGCTGCTGTAATCAACCGGGCCTTCCTGATACATCGCCAGTGAAATTGTCCACGCATCATACGTGGCGTTAAACCACACGGAAGGTTCATATAATCCATCTTTATCGTCGCCCTGACCTTCGACGTTTTCAATTTCATACATGGCACCAATATTAAATTCCCACTGTTTGGTTGACTCTGTTGCTTGCGCGCAGCTTACCCCTGCGCACAGAACGAGCGCAGCACTTCTTAGTAGAGTACTCATTAAAATATTCCTTTATAATTAACATACAAAAAAACCGGAAACTTTCATTTCCGGCGAATACCTTTCTTATCTAATAGCTGCTTCAGTATCAGCATCGAAGAAATGGCACTTACTCATATCGAACTGGATGCCGATATTATCTCCTGCAACGTAATCATCCGCCGCTCCCGCACGGACAACCAGTTCATGCCCGCCCACGTTGGCATAAAGCATAAATTCTGCCCCAGTCAGCTCAGCGACGCTGATCTTCGCCGCGATGTTTTCACCGCTGCGCTGTAGCGTGAGAATGTCTTCCGGACGGATCCCAAAGACGACCGCTTTGCGCTGGTAACCTTGCGCATTCAGTACGGCCAGCTTCTCCTCCGGGATCTCCAGACGCAGCGTTTCCGTCACGAAATATCTGTCGTCGATCGCGCCACGAATGAAGTTCATCGCAGGTGAACCAATAAAGCCTGCAACGAACATATTCGCCGGCTCGTTGTAAACCTGCTTCGGCGCGCCCACCTGCTGAATGATGCCGTCTTTTAAAATCACAATACGGGTCGCCATCGTCATGGCTTCCGTCTGATCGTGCGTCACGTAAATCATGGTGGTGTTGAGCTTCTGGTGCAGCTTGCTGATTTCAGCGCGCATCTGTACACGAAGCTTGGCATCGAGGTTTGACAGCGGTTCATCCATCAGGAAGACCCCTGCTTCACGCACTATCGCCCTGCCTAACGCCACGCGCTGACGCTGACCACCTGACAATGCGCCAGGTTTACGCTGGAGATAGTCGCGTAAACCCAGGATCTGGGCCGCCCAGCTAACACGTTCTTCGATGATGGAAGGTGCTATTTTTTGCATCTTCAGACCAAACGCCATGTTGTCGTAGACCGTCATATGCGGATAGAGCGCATAGTTCTGGAAGACCATTGCGATATCACGGGACTTGGCGGGAACATCATTCATGCAAACCCCGTCAATAATCAGTTCACCTGCGCTGATCTCCTCAAGGCCGGCAATCATTCGCAGCGTCGTGGATTTCCCACAGCCCGATGGACCGACGAAGACGATAAATTCTTTATCTTCAATCTCGAGATTGAAATCCTTAACCACGTGGACCTGGTTATCATAGATTTTCTGAATGTGTTTCAGAGACAGTTGAGCCATTATTAATTCCTTATCAATACGCCCGGGATGCCCAGAACGCCGTCAGGCGTTCCCAGGTCAGTTCCTGCGTTGAATGAAGTTGTAATCCCGCATGGTTCAGGCCAGGCCCAATCCCGACCGACAGCATTCCTGCGGCGTTGATCGCATCTACCCCTGCGGCGGCATCTTCGATACCAATGGCCTCTTCAGGACGCACGTTCAGTCCTTTACAGGCTGCAAGGAAGATCTCCGGGTCCGGCTTTGAGCGGCAAATGCGCGAAGCATCGGCGCAAAAATCGAAAGCCTGATGAATACCCAACGCGTGCAAAATCCCAGGGGCATTAAGCGATACGGATGCCAGCCCAATTTTGACCTTCGCGGCGCGAATATCCGCCAGCACGTCGCGAATACCCGGGAGCAGCGAATCCTGCGTCAGTGATGCCAGCGACTGGACGTAAAGCGCGTTTTTTTTCGTTGCCAGCGCCAGGCGCTGCTCGTCACTGAACATCCCCTCTTTCCCGCCATGTTTCAGAATGCGCTGGAGGGAGTCCATACGGCTTATTCCCTTCAGCTGTTCGTTAAATACTTCATCGAAGGTAATACCAATCTCCTCCGCCACGGCGCGCCAGGCCAGAAAGTGAAGATGCGCGGTATCGGTGATCACCCCGTCCAGATCGAATACAACAGCGTTAAGCGTCATGGCGCCCCTCCGTGGTAGCGGTCCCATTAACAGGTGCAAGAAAGTCCTTATGCGCGCAGACTTTTCGCCCTGATACGTGCAGCGTTTTACCCCACAGCGTCAACGTGACAGGTGCGGTAGTCTCAATGGTTAACTGGTCATTTTCACAGGTAATGTGCATTGTTGCGTCCCGCCACCGCAGCGGGAAGGCGAGTTTCTGCCAGTGAAGAGGCAGTTTCGGTGCAAGATGCAGCTCCCCTTCGCTAATGTGCAGGCCAGCAAACCCCTGAATAGCGCCCAACCAGATCGCACCGGTGGCAGCGGCATGAATACCGTCATCACTGCTGTGTGGGTCGTCCCCCAGGTCGATGGCGATACCGTCACGCCAGAAGGCATACGCCCCCTCGGTGTCACCGCAGCGTGCGAGCACAATGCCGTGAATCGCTTTACTCAGGGATGAATCATGAATCGTACGTGGCTCGTAGAACGCCAGATTGGCGGCACATTGCTGCGGCGTAAACCGTTCCGGCAGCAGGTAGTTAAGCATCACCACATCGGCCTGCTTCAGGATCTGCATCTCGTTCACTTCCGCGCGAGAGTAATCAAGCAGAATGGTTTGCTTACCCGCTTTGGCTTTATAGCGGCTCAGATCGATGGCAGGTTTTGCCATGAAGGTATCATCCTGCGGGATCACACCGTCAGCGTCGGCCTCTGGCAGCCACAGGCGCGCCAGGAACTTCCCGGCATTCTCCGTAAAACGCGCATCTTCACGGCCAAACATCGCCATAAACTGACGCGCGCAGGCAACGTTGTGCCAGGCCAGATAGTTGGTGTAGGCGTTGTTGTTGACATGCTCGGTGTATTCATCCGGTCCGATCACGTCATGGATCTCAAGACGACCATTGATTTCCGTCGCGCGTCCCATCCAGAACGAAGCGGTTTCCATCAGTAGCGTCAGCCCCTCATTCCGCATAAAGGCATCGTCGTGTGTTGCCTGCCAGTAAGCGACCACGGCCCAGGCGATATCAGCCACGATGTGATGTTCAGCGAGTGCGGAAGCCACCTTCTGGCGAACCCCGGTGCGGATGTTAATGGCCGCGAATTCTGGCGTCTCTTCCTGTCCGCTGGCCGCACTTTCCCACGGGAACAATGCACCCGGCCAACCGTTACGGCGCGCTTTTTCCCGTGCGCCTGCCAGATTAAGCCAACGATAGCGTAGCAGGCTGCGGGCAATCTGCGGGCGGGTAAACAGATGGAACGGCAGCAGGAAAATTTCGGTATCCCAGAAGACGTGCCCCTTGTACCCCTCACCCGTCAGCCCTTTCGCCGCAATACTGCTTCGCTCATCATGAGCAGGCGTCATTGTCGTCAGATGCCAGACGGCGTAATCCAGCGCCTGCTGATCCTGTTGCTCTGTGGAAGTCACTTCCACACGTGCGTCGCGCCAGACATCTTTCCAGGCATACGCTGAGCTTTCAAGCAACGCCTCATAACCTCTTGCCGCACAGACTTTAAGATCGGCCAGCGCGTTGCGCGCGAATGACTCCTGTGACAGCGCTTTCTCGCTACGATGAGCCACCCAGACGATCTTCTCAAGCGTGACAGTGTCACCCCGAACAATCGTCAGCGAATGATGCACGCTGAGACGGCGGTTTTTGGCGGTGAAACAGCTGTCGCTTTTCGTCGAGAGCTGGCAATACGCCGAAACCACAACCTCAGATGCACGGTCCTGCGTTTCATACACGCCCTGCATGTAGTGCTGGTCAAAGATCCTGACCGAGATTTCATCCAGATGCTGTCTGCCGCTGTTCGTTTGTGTCGCATCTATGCCGGTTTTCAGCACGGCCTGCGCGGGGGCATCAAGGGGGGTGATTGCAAGCTGCATAGCCACTAAAGGCAGCTGGTCCAGCGACACAAATCGGCGACTCTCCAGCCGATAGCGTTTGCCGTTGGGTGAACGCCAGACAACGTTGCGATGCAGTTCGCCGTTTGCAAAGGCCAGCTCGCGCTGCCACTCAAGTATTTCCCCTGAAAGGAGGGTGAAATTGACGCCGTCCAGCTCAACATCAATACCGGTGATATCCGGCAGGTTGACCAGTTCAGTGGTCTCGTTGCGACCCGCGCGATGATAAAGGCCGGCAAGATACATGCCCCTGGTTTGCAGGGTGTAATCTTCTTCATGCGCAGCGCGAATGCCCATGTAGCCATTACCGCAGGTCATGACTGAGGCATATTTATTCAGGCTGTGAGGACAAAATCCCGGATCGGTTAATACAGATACGTTCAGCATAATGTCACGCTTTCCCCTGTTTCTGCGGATTCATAAAGCGCGGCTACAAGCTGTTGAATAACCAGTCCCTGCTCTGCGTCAGCGATCATCCCGGGCTCACCCAGGACATGCCGTACGAAGGCATCCATGCTGCGCAGATGGCGCCGATCGTCCGCCTCTTCACGCTGGGCAAGGGTTTCCAAAACTCCGGCTTCGTCGTTATAGATATGCGCCGGGAACAGCGTTGCGCCCGCTTTCTCACCGCAGAAGGAAACGTTCATGACGGACTGCTCGCGGATGTTAAGCGCAAAGGAGGTATCCAGACGCAGAACGCCGCCGTTGCAGAATTCGATCGTGCCAAACAGGGCATCTTCAACGGTAAACTGCGTGGGATCCCACTCGCCAAACTGGCCGCTGTGTTTCTGGTTTCCGAGCTTCTGGAAGCTGTGCGCGGTCACCCGCTTCACCGCCGGGAAACCCAGGACGTACATGGCGGCATCCAGCATATGAATGCCAATATCAATAAGCGGTCCACCGCCCTGGAGCGATTTATTGGTGAAAACGCCCCACCCCGGCACACCGCAGCGACGCAGCGCCTGCGCGGAAGTGAAGTAAATTTCACCGAGTGTGCCGTTCATTACCGCATCGCGCAGGAGCTGGGTGTCCAGGGCAAAGCGATGATGAAAATCATACGCAAGGACTTTTCCTGCCTTGCGCGCCGCGATGCGCATCTGGTCGGCCTGTTCCGGCGTCATTGCCGGCGGCTTTTCACACATCACATGGCAACCCGCTTCGAGAGCCGCCATCACATGTTCAAAATGGAACCGGTTAGGCGAACAGACGCTCACCACATCCGGTTTTACTTTCTGCAACATCTCGTGAGCGTCCTGCCATGCCGTTGGAATGGCAAAACGCTCCGCGAACGCCTGTGCCTGCTCAAGGCGGCTGTCCATGACAGCCACCATTTGAACATCACTGCGCGTGGCGTAATACGAGGCATGCACTTTGTCTGCAACCTGCCCGGCGCCAATGATGGCGACGCGCAGAGGCAAAGGTGTAGAAGCACTCATCACGCTCGTCATCCTTAGCATTCACGCAGGTAATTGAGTGAGTCCTGATAGGCTTGAGCCGGATCGTCGGCACGAACCCGGCACTCGTACACCACATAACCCTGATAGTTATCAGCACGCAGCTGACCGAACAGGCTGGCGAAATCGAGGCTGCCGCTGCCCGGCTGATAGCGGTGGTTATCAGCAATGTGCACATGACCCAGCAGGTCGCGGTTGTGATGCAGCGCTTCCGTCAGTGAGTCTTCTTCAATGTTCATGTGGTAGAAATCACCGATGATCTGCACGTGCTTCAGGCCGTTCTCTTCGATATAACGACGCGCGTCGGCCAGGGTGTTGATCATATGATCCTGATAGCGGTTCAGCGGCTCCAGGTAGACGGTAGTACCGGTGCGCGCTGCTACCTCATCCAGCCAGCGCAGGGAAGCGCTGACCGCTTTGCGATCGCCATCCAGGCTACGTGGCGAAGTCATTGGCGGCAGACGGAAGGTAAACATCCCCCAGGCAGCCGGAACGATAATCCCCTTTCCGCCAACTTCTGCCAGCGCTTCCAGAATGCGTTCAATCTGCTGGAGACCGTTCAGGCGGCGTTCTTCGATGAAATCCCCGATCCAGCCATCGTATCCGCCACACGCCGTCGTGACCGGCAGACCGGTGGCTTTGATAGCGGCTTTCACTTCGTCGAGATGTTCAACCAGCAGTCGGCCATCAATTTCATAGCCATCAAATCCCATCGCTTTGATATATTTGAATTTTTCCATGATAGCGGTCGGGAAAAAGGCCTGGTTTTGTGTTGCAATTTTCATGATTTGCTGTCCTTAGCTTAAAAAGTAACGCCCATTTTGATACTGAGTTCCGGGTGCTGATCGACATACTTCATGTAGCTTTCCGGGCTGGTGGTAAAGGTGACGACCGGGTCGATCAGATCTTCACAATTGAGATAACCGTTCATCAGCAATTCCCAACAGGTCTCTTCAATACGCTTGCGACTCCAGCGTGGATAATCCGGGTTGGGTTCACTGCATGCGCGGGAGAAGACAATCTTCGCGTTGTTGAAGTGTGCTTCGCGGCCCAGGTTGAAGCCTGCCGCAAAAGGTTTGGCGAAAGCCACGTAAGAGATCGTGCCGCCGTAGGCGAGTCCGCGCAGCGCAGATTGCAGCGCATCTGCAAAGCCGCTGGTTTCGATGATCACATCCGCGCCCTGCTTGCCGGTCAGTTTCTTAATTTCAAGACCGACATCGGTACCGATTGGGTTCAGGCAGTGGTCTGCACCGTGACGGCGGGCGATCTCACAGCGATGTTCAATAGGATCGACACCAATAACCACTGACGCGCCAGCTTTTTTCGCCAGCTGAATCGCAATCTGGCCAATAGCGCCCAGCCCGACAACTACAACGAAATCCCCTACGCGGACGTTAGCATCACGCACGCCGCTCATGGCGAACTGAGCCGGATCGTAACAAACGGCGTTTTTCCAGGATGCGCCCTGCGGCATTTTGCGCAGCTTATAGTTGTTCACCGCGTTGACGATGACCGTTTCCTGCAATGGGCCGTAGCAGCAAACGCTGTCGCCGATCTGGTATTCCGTTACGTCCGCACCACATTCGATGATGTCGCCGACGATCATGTTTCCCAGCTGGAATTTACCAAATTCGATGCCGCGGGCTGCCCCCTCTTCACGTGGGGTAAACATCTGCCACTCGGCGTTAAACTCTTCATCAATGAACGGGCTTGCCGCGCGGAAATCCACAACTTCGGTGCCGTGTTTCGGGGCGCCATAACGGGCACGAATCTTCACTTCATGTGCTGCAACAGGACGATCTTCGTATTCCACCAGCGCCGCTACACGAGGCGCTGTCGCAACTAATTTTTTCATGACTCACTCCTTGTTAAAATCGGCCGCCTCAGCCCTTTACGCCGCCGGCGGTCAAACCACTTTTAATAAAACGTTCAGACAGGGCATACATAATGACAACGGGCAGTGCGGTCACCAGCGATGCCGCCATCATGCGACCCCAGATGTAATCTGGCGTACTGAAGAGCGTGTTCAGCCCCACCGGCAACGTGAAGTTGCTGGCGCTGGACAGGAAAATGGAGGCGAACAGGTAGTCATTCCACGCCACCATGAAGCAGTAAACGAAGACTGACACCAGACCCGAGATCGCCAGCGGCACGGTGATGCGGAAGATGATTTGCAGGCGGTTCAGGCCGTCCATCATCGCGGCTTCTTCTATCTCATCCGGGATAGTGTCGAAATAGCTGCGCAGCATAAAGACCGCAGTCGGCAACGTCTGCGTCACCATGGTGATGATCAGCGCCAGCTCGGTGTCATAAATGCCGAGCGCGGTGATGATTTTGAACAGCGGCACTACCAGCAGGATCCCGGAGAACATATAGACGGTGTAGAAGCTCGCATTGATCGTCGTGCGCCCTTTAAAGCGCAGTTTGGATAACGCATAAGCGCCCAGCGTACCGAGAAACACCGCAATGACCGAGGAGGTCAGCGACACCACCATGCTGTTACGGAAATAATCCACAAACGGGAAAATCAGCGGGTTAAAGATGTCGATGTAGTGCTGTAACGTCCACTCCTGCGGCAGGATAGTCGGGTGCAGTGAGATCGCCTCTTTCGCGCTTTTGAACGATGTCATCAGCATCACAAAAAACGGAAACAGCGTGATAATCAGGAATACCGCCAGTCCCAGATAAAAACCGATACGGCCCAGAACGCGTTTATTTGTTGCCATTGAGGTTTACCCTTTTTCTGGTCAGCAGAATGACAGCGAAGATGATCACAAACAGCACAACGGAAATGGCGGCTGCTTTACCCAGGTCATTGAACGCAAAGGCGGTTTTGTAGAGATATACGCCCAGAATGTCGACCTTGGTGGTGAGCAGATAAACATCCGCAAACATGTAGAACATCCAGATGGTGCGCAGCGTGACCACCGTGGCCAGCACCGGCATGATGGCGGGCAACGTCACGATACGAAAACGCTGCCAGGCATTCGCCCCGTCCATCTCTGCCGCTTCGTACAAGGATTTATCAATGGTCTGTAGAATCGCGAGGAACGAGATAAAGGCGTATGGGAAGTAACGCCAGATGGCGAACAGCACGACCAGGACAAAACTGCTGCCAGGGTTATCGAACCACAGCGGCGCCTGATCGTAGAGATGCAGCAGATCAACGCCAAGATAGTTCACAATTCCGTAGCCGTTGTTGAACATGTATTTCCAGGCAAATACCAGTGAAATAGACGGCGTCACATAGGACAGTATCACCAGTGAACGTGCCGTTTTCCGCATGCGGAATTCACGGTTAAAGAAGATCGCTACGGCCAGCCCCAGTCCGGTGCTGCCGATCACCACCAGCGCCGTATACCAGAACGTCTTCCACAGGGAGTGCCAGAACGCAGCATCGCCCAGGATGCGAATGTAGTTATCCAGACCGACGAACACCGCATCAATACGCGGATTCAGCGGTAAACGTAAAAAACTGATTTCAATGTTAGAAATCATTGGCCAGGCCACCAGGCCCCCCAGCAAAATCAGGCTGGGGGCCAACAGCAGCATGGCGAAAGGCATATCTGAACGACCAGAAAACAACGTCTTCATAATTCCCTTCGCAAAGCGCTCCTATCGTTGTGATATCAGGTCAGTCAGTTTCTTCTGGCTGTTGCTTAACGTCGCATTGAGATCTTTTTGTCCCACCGTCACGTTATGCACCATGGAACTGATAATGCCGGACCCGGTAACATCTCCCATGCGGGTAAAGTTCTTGTCGCCCACGGCACCAAACACCTGGACGTTCGGGAACTGCGCAATCAGCTCGTAAGGCAGTTGACCAAAGGCCTTGATAACGTCGTTGTTTTTCCAGGAATCAGTGCCCACCACGAGTTTATTGACCGGTAGCGCGGCGCCCGGAGACATCATGACCCAATCAGAGGCGTTCTGAGCCTGCTCCATCCAGGTGACAAATTTCTCGGCGGCCTGCGTTTCCTCTTCGGTCTGGCCGGTAGTGATCGTCAAAGAAGTGATCATGCCGTACACGGCTGATGATTTTTCCGTCGGGACAACGAACCCCAGGTTGGCCGGATTGCCATCTTTGAAGACCGCGGGCAGGATATAGGTAGAGTAAACGGCCATAGGCGCAGAACCGTTCATGAAGGCGTCTTTGATCTCCATGACATCATTCGAGCCCGGCATGGTGTTCGCGGCCAGTGCCCTATAAAACTCCAGCGCTTTCGACATCTCAGGGGTATCGATTTTCACGCTGCCGTTTGCATCAAAGACGTTAGCCCCTCCAGACAAAGCAAACTGCGAGAAAGCCTGCTCCGTCATGACGCTTTCTGCGGTTGGAAGCGCGATGCCGTAATGTTTTTTCGCCGGATCGTTGAGCGCCTGACTGGCTTTCAGCAGTTGTTCCCAGTTGTGCGGTTCCTCGATCCCCGCTGCCGCGAGCGCATCTTTGTGATACCAGACGCCGGACAGCCAGGCGCTAACCGGCACCCCCGTCCATGCGTTGCCATCTTCCGTGCGAACCACGCGTAAAATACCGTCGTAAAATGTCTCCTCGCCCACCGCCTTGACGGCGCGGCCGATGGCGTCACGATCCAGCAACTGCTCTTTATCCATGACTTTGGCGTAGTCATGACTGATCTCTATCACCTCCGGTAGCGCACCGGTACGTGCCAGAGTAATAACCTTGGTGTTATAGGCATCTTCCTCAACGGGTACCTGTTTCACCGTTATAGTCGGGTTCTCTTGTTCGAATTTTTCAATCAATTTCGTGATAACGGCCTGACGCTCCTGTTCTACCGACGAGTGCATAAACTCAATGGTGACCTGAGATGCTTTATCGTCCTTACAGCCTGATAACAGGGCGCACGAAACCAGTGCTGATAACAGCACAATTTTTGGCATTTTCATTTTAGGGTCCTTTTTAGTTTTCTTTAATCCACATTACCTGCCATGGATTGAGGATCAGCTCCGTACCGCTAATATCCTGTCCTGATAATAACTCCTTACCAGAAAGCGTTTGTTCATAAACGGTCTGCATTTTATTGCTAAAATTAAATAATGCTGTAATTCGCTCGCCATTTTCAGCAACACGAATAATTTTAAGAATTTGTTTACCCACTGCGTCGAAAGCAGCCTGACTATCCGGATGGAACGCCCTCTCGCCGCGACGAATAGCGATAAACTCACTCAAACGAGAATAAATTTGATAACGAATACTCTTCTTATTATTCAGTTCGCTACCAAGCTGCCCCGCCGTGTATTTTTTCCGGTTAATCGCGCGGTTATATCCGAGGCGTTCGACGCCTTCATAATCGTTCCGCGAACCAAGAATGCTCTGAATATAAACAGCCGGGACGCCTGGGAAACTTAACAACACAGCATGCGCGAGGAGGAACCGTGCAATACGTTCCTCATCTGAACTGTCTTGTAAACTTAACGCATCAAGATAGGTGACATTAATTTCATAAGGGCTTCGCGTTCCGTCAGGATTATTTTTCCAGTTGACCAGCGCGCCTTCCTGCTGAAGATTTTCGACCAACGAGAGGATCTCTGATTCCGGAAGAATGCCGCGCAGCGGATTCAAACCGATACCATCATGCGAGGCCAGGAAATTAAACCATGTAGTGTGTGAAGAAGGCAGTGCCAGCGACCCCGCCCATTGGCAAAGTGCTTTCACATCCTGACGATGAACGGCATGCAGCACCAGCGGAGGTAAGGAAAACTGATAGACCATCTGGGCTTCGTTTTCACCATCACCGAAGTAAGAGATGTTGTCTTTGTGCGGAACATTTGTCTCAGTAATGATCACCGTTCCAGGTGCCACGGCGTCCGTAATGGCGCGGAACAGCTGGATAAGGCAATGGGTTTGTTCCAGATGGATGCAGGTTGTTCCCGGGATTTTCCACATAAACCCGACCGCATCCAGACGAATATAACGCGCCCCTTCCATGAGGTAATGGAGCAGAACGTCAACCATTGCAATCAGCACCTGCGGCGAGGCGAAATTGAGATCGATCTGGTCATCGCTGAATGTAGTCCATAAATGACGAACGCTGCCATCATTAAGCGTAAACGGCGTCAACAGCGGTAAAGCGCGTGGGCGCGTCACCGCGGATAAATCGGTTTCCGGGTCGACAGAAATAAAGAAATCTTCATAACCAGGCTTCTGCGCCAGATAATTCGCAAACCATTCGCTTTTCGCTGACATATGATTGCAAACGAAATCAAACATTAAGCTGGCTGACTGTTTTAATTCCGCGACATCGCGCCAGTTTCCCGTTTCAGGTGCAACGGTATGATAATCAATAACGGAAAAACCATCATCTGATGACCAAGGATAGAAAGGTAAAAGATGGACATGAGAAAAAGTACGAGAAAGCCACTCATTATAGAACCGGGTAAATACCGGCAATGCTTTCTCCCCTTTCGCGGAGATCTGATCGGCATAGGTAATCAGAACAACATCTTTTTCATCCCAGCCTGACTTACGCTTCTCCGTAATATTAACCGCCGCCTGTTGAAGCTTAGTTAATAACACGTCAAGGTGTGCATCTGAAAATGATTCACCGTAAATATGATTGATAAGGTATTTAATTTTTGCGTTCACATTATTTTCCATGGTAGCGGTCCCACGGAGTGGCAATCTACTCCCATGAAAAATATCTGTCAACGGACCTGGGGGCTGAAAAAGGCATTCTCAAAGCAGCGCAACGCAGTAATGTGAGCTGCCGCAAAGAAAGAGAAAAAGCAGAGGGGGAATTCATGCCCTCTCTCAGCGCGAGAAAGGGCTTATATGAGCGGGATTAGCGTGAAAAGTAGCGACGTGAAACGCGTTTTGCCAGTTTTTGTAACAGCGGCTCCAGGGCGACCGCCAGCAACATTCTGACCGGCTTACGGGCAACAGACTTGATCGCCCAGCCCGCCACACCAGCCGGACCATAACGTAACGCCGTCATCAGAACCAGTTTACCTGCGATTTTCAGGCCGGGTTTTACCTTCTGACCGGCCTGTTGCCAGTTTTGTTTCATGTAAGTTCTCTCTTAAAGCTGACGGAAACGACTTCTCAGCGTAAAGGTATCGGAGGTGACATAACGTTCCATCTCGCGCAATCGCTTCTCCCCTGCGCTCAGCTGTTCATCCACCGCGTTAAGAAGATCGCTGCTGGTTGGCGTGTTTTCCGCATCCAGCTCCCCCTCCGGCATCGGATCAAGTACAAACGACAGAATGATGTAAGCCACCAGTGTAATAAAGGCCAGGCCAAAGAAAATCGACAATACGGTGACCACACGTACCAGTTTTACCGGGACATCCAGATAGTGTGCCAGCCCGGCGCAAACGCCCCGAACCATGCCCTGCTGCGGGATGCGCCACAGTTTTTTATTCAGATTTAGTCCAGCCATTAACGCTCCCTCCAGTTCGGGTGTTCCGCATCCAGGATGGCTTCCAGCGCCTGAATACGTTCGCGCATTTTGTTTGCCTCAGAAGAGAGCTGCGCCAGCCGCTGTTGCTCGCTTTGCGACAGCTCCCCGCGAGAAGAGCGGTTGCTGTAGTGCAGCCATAACCAGATGGGCAGAACAAACAGCACGAAAATTGTCAGGGGTATTGCCAGAAAAAGCGCGCTCATGTGTACTCCTTGTCATGCGATGCGGCACGCTCAGGTGCCGCAGGATTTATTATTGGTGGTCTTGCTTCATTTTGGCTTTCAGCGCCGCCAGCTGCTCGCTAATTTCATCATCGGCTTTCAGGTCAGCAAACTGCTGATCCAGGGTTTTCTGCTTACCGATGCTGTGGCTTTCGGCTTCCGCTTCCATGTGGTCGATACGACGTTCGAACGATTCGAAACGCGCCATCGCTTCATCCAGTTTGCCGCTGTCCAGCTGGCGACGCACGTCGCGGGACGAACTTGCAGCCTGGTGGCGCAGCGCCAGCGCCTGTTGACGTGCACGGGTTTCGCTGAGTTTATTTTCAAGCTCACCAATCTCTTTCTTCATACGCGTCAGAGTATCATCCACCAGCGTCACTTCATGTTCCAGCGTGGCCACCATGTCGGTCAGCTTCTGCTTCTCAATCAGCGCAGCGCGGGCCAGATCTTCTTTATCTTTGCGCAGCGCCAGTTCAGCTTTTTCCTGCCACTCGTTAAGCTGGGCAGTCGCCTGCTCGATACGACGCGTTAACTGCTTCTTCTCTGCCAGCGCGCGGGCGGAGGTGGAGCGTACTTCAACCAGCGTGTCTTCCATCTCCTGAATCATCAGGCGCACCAGCTTCTGCGGATCTTCTGCTTTCTCCAGCAGCGAGTTGATGTTGGCGTTCACGATGTCGGCAAAACGAGAAAAAATACCCATAATTCAATCCTCATAGTTCTGTTATCGGGCGATGCCCTGCTGAGTAGTTAATACAAATCCCATGCCAACTTTTTATCTTATTGATTTTACTGGGTGTGATTGATATTTATCCATCCAGCGGCTATTCTCACCTGGTGAATATCACTAAGGAGTGGTTAATTTCATCATGGCTGAATATAAAGACAATTTGCTTGGCGAGGCAAACAGCTTCCTGGAAGTGCTTGAGCAGGTATCGCGCCTGGCGCCGCTGAATAAACCGGTGCTCATTATCGGTGAGCGCGGAACGGGTAAGGAACTTATCGCTAACCGTCTGCACTTTCTGTCTGGCCGCTGGGACGGGCCTTTTATTTCGCTTAACTGCGCGGCGCTGAATGAAAATCTGCTCGACACGGAGCTTTTCGGTCATGAAGCCGGCGCGTTTACTGGCGCACAAAAACGGCACCCCGGTCGTTTTGAACGTGCCGATGGCGGAACGCTCTTTCTCGACGAGCTGGCGACCGCGCCAATGCTGGTACAGGAAAAGCTGCTGCGCGTCATTGAGTATGGCGAACTGGAACGCGTTGGCGGAAGTCAGCCGCTTCAGGTTAACGTTCGCCTGGTGTGCGCCACTAACGCCGATCTGCCCGCGATGGTGGCAGAAGATAAATTCCGCGCCGACCTGCTGGACCGGCTGGCTTTCGATGTCGTCCAGTTGCCGCCGCTGCGTGAGCGGCGCAGCGATATCATGCTGCTGGCCGATCAATTTGCCATTCAGATGTGCCGGGAACTGGGCCTGCCGCTCTTTCCGGGCTTCAGCGAACAGGCCACCGAGACCCTGCTCGGTTACCACTGGCCGGGGAATATCCGTGAACTGAAAAACGTGGTGGAACGGTCTGTTTACCGTCATGGCAGCAGCGAGACCGAACTGGACAACATTATTCTCGATCCGTTTCGGCGCGAGGTTAAACAGCCCCTTGCTCCGGCGGCGCGCCAGCATGATCCGGCGTTGCCGCTCGATTTACGCCAGTTCCAGCATCAGCAGGAGCAGCAACTGCTGGAACGGAGCCTGAAAGAGGCGAAATATAACCAGAAACGGGCAGCTGAACTGCTGGGTCTGACCTACCATCAGTTAAGGGCATTGCTCAAAAAACATCAAATGCGCTGACATTATCAGCACTTACCCCCAGACATTTTTACGAAGCAGGCGTAAGTGCGATACACTTTGCAGATCGAATCTAAAAACCTTAAAAACTATGCGCCTGGTTTTATCATCCCTGTTTGCACTCGGTCTGTTCAGCAATCTGGCCTTTGCTGCGCCCGATCGTACTGCGCCTCCTGATATTCGTGATAGTGGTTTCGTCTATTGCGTCAGCGGGCAAGTTGATACCTTTAACCCGCAAAAAGCGGGGAGCGGCGTGATTGTTGATACGCTGGCCGCACAGATTTACGATCGCCTGCTCGACGTCGATCCTTATACCTATCGGCTGGTTCCGGAGCTTGCTGAAAGTTGGGAAGTGCTTGATAACGGCGCCACGTACCGCTTCCGTCTACGCGATGATGTGGCTTTTCAGCACACCCCGTGGTTTACCCCAACCCGCAAGCTCAACGCGGATGACGTGGTTTTCACCTTCCAGCGCATCTTTAACCGCAACCATCCGTGGCATAACGTTAACGGCGGAAACTTCCCCTACTTCGACAGTCTGCAATTCGCGGACACGGTCAAAAGCGTTCGTAAGCTGGATAACCGCACGGTTGAGTTTCGCCTGACGCGCCCGGACGCCTCCTTCCTCTGGCACCTGGCGACGCACTACGCGTCCGTCATGTCAGCCGAATACGCGGATCAGCTGACGAAAAAGGATCGTCAGGAACGTCTCGATCGTGAGCCTGTGGGCACAGGACCCTTCCAGTTAGCTGAGTACCGCGCCGGACAATACATTCGCCTGCAACGACACGATCATTTCTGGCGCGGCAAACCGCTGATGCCGCAGGTTATTGTTGATCTGGGTTCAGGTGGAACAGGCCGCCTCTCCAAACTGCTGACCGGTGAGTGCGACGTCCTTGCGTGGCCTGCGGCCAGCCAGTTGACTATTTTGCGCGACGACCCCCGCCTGCGCCTGACCCTACGCCCGGGAATGAACATCGCCTATCTGGCGTTTAACACCGATAAGCCACCGCTGAATAATCCGGCCGTGCGCCATGCGCTGGCGTTAGCGATCAACAATCAGCGTCTGATGCAGTCGATTTATTACGGCACCGCGGAAACTGCCGCCTCTATTCTGCCCCGCGCCTCCTGGGCCTATGACGGCGAGGCGAAGATCACGGAATATAATCCGGCGAAAGCGCGCGAACAGCTTAAAGCACTGGGGGCAGAAAACCTGACGCTTCAGCTGTGGGTACCCACCAGCTCTCAGGCGTGGAACCCTAGCCCGCTGAAAACCGCCGAACTGTTGCAGGCAGATATGGCCCAGGTGGGCGTGAAGGTGATCATCGTTCCTGTCGAAGGCCGTTTCCAGGAGGCGCGTCTGATGGACATGAATCACGACTTAACGCTGGCTGGCTGGTCTACCGACAGTAACGACCCGGACAGCTTCTTCCGTCCGCTGCTGAGCTGTGCGGCGATCAACTCCCAGACCAACTACGCGCACTGGTGTAACCGGGAATTTGATGCTGTGCTGAAAAAAGCCCTCTCATCTCAACAGCTTGCTTCACGCATTGAGGCCTACGATGAAGCGCAAAATATTCTGGCCAGAGAGCTTCCCGTGTTGCCGCTTGCCTCTTCCCTGCGCCTTCAGGCCTACCGTTACGATATAAAAGGGCTGGTACTCAGCCCGTTTGGTAACGCCTCCTTCGCGGGCGTGACTCGTGAGAAAGAACAAGAGGTGAAAAAACCATGATTATATTTACCTTGCGGCGGCTGCTGTTACTGCTGGTCACCCTGTTCTTCCTGACCTTTGTCGGCTTTAGCCTTAGCTACTTTACGCCGCACGCCCCGCTTCAGGGCTCATCCCTCTGGGACGCCTGGCTGTTCTGGTTTAACGGCCTGTTGCACTGGGATTTTGGCGTGTCCAGCATCAACGGACAGCTCATCTCTGAGCAGCTGAAGATGGTTTTCCCGGCCACCATGGAGCTGTGTATACTCGCCTTTGGCTTTGCCCTCATGGTGGGGATCCCGGTGGGGATGCTGGCGGGAATTTATCGCAATAAATGGCAGGATAAATTCATCAGCGCGCTTGCCTTAATTGGCTTTTCCATCCCTGTTTTCTGGCTGGCGCTGCTGCTTACCCTCTTCTTCTCACTGACGTTAGGCTGGCTTCCGGTGTCTGGCCGTTTCGACCTGCTGTATAACGTGCAAACGGTGAGCGGCTTCGCCATCGTTGACGCCTGGCTTTCCGATTCAGTCTGGCGCGACGAAATGATCGTGAGCGCCTTGCGCCATATGGTGCTGCCAGTGCTCACGCTGGCCGTCGCACCGACGACCGAAGTGATCCGCCTGATGCGCATCAGCACTATCGAAGTCTTCGATCAAAACTATGTGAAAGCCGCCGCCACACGCGGACTGTCTCGCCTGACGATTCTACGTCGCCATGTGCTGCACAATGCGTTGCCGCCGGTAATCCCACGGCTTGGGCTGCAATTCTCAACCATGCTGACGCTGGCGATGATCACCGAGATGGTTTTCAGCTGGCCGGGCCTTGGACGCTGGATGATCAACGCCATTCGCCAGCAGGATTACGCTGCGATCTCCGCCGGAGTGATGGTGATTGGCTCGCTGGTTATTATTGTTAACGTTGTTTCCGATATTTTGGGTGCCATGGCCAACCCGTTGAAGCATAAGGAATGGTATGCCTTACGATAACGTCTACAGCGAAAAGCGCACGCCTGGTGCGCTACGCACCGTGTGGCGTAATTTCTACGGCGACACCACGGCGATGATCGGCTTTTACGGCTGCATTGGCCTCGTGTTGCTGTGTGTTTTGGGTTCGTGGTTTGCGCCGTATGGCATCGATCAGCAGTTCCTTGGTTATCAGCTTTTACCGCCATCGTGGTCGCGTTACGGGGAGGTTTCGTTCTTCCTGGGGACTGACGATCTCGGACGCGACGTGCTAAGTCGTTTACTGAGCGGCGCCGCACCTACGGTAGGCGGCGCGTTCGTGGTCACCCTGGCCGCCGCGATATGCGGCCTTGCGCTGGGCATTTTTGCCGGCTCTACCCATGGGCTGCGGTCTGCCGTGCTTAATCATATTCTTGATACCTTGCTCTCGATTCCTTCGCTGCTGCTGGCGATTATCGTCGTGGCCTTCGCGGGGCCGCACCTCACACATGCGATGTTCGCCGTCTGGCTGGCCATTCTGCCCCGCATGGTGCGATCGGTTTACAGCCTGGTTCACGACGAACTGGAGAAAGAATATGTCGTCGCCGCCCGTCTGGACGGTGCCACCACGTTTAATATTTTGTGGTTTGCCGTGCTGCCTAACATTGCCGCCGGGCTGGTGACGGAGATCACCCGCGCCCTGTCGATGGCGATTCTTGATATCGCAGCGCTGGGCTTCCTGGACCTGGGCGCACAGCTCCCCTCCCCGGAATGGGGCGCAATGCTCGGCGATGCGCTGGAGCTGATTTACGTTGCGCCGTGGACGGTCATGCTGCCGGGCGCGGCCATTATGGTGAGCGTTCTGCTCGTTAACCTGCTTAGCGACGGGATCCGCCGCGCAATCAATGCGGGGGTGCAATAATGCCGTTACTTGATATCCGCAACCTCACGATCGAAATTAAAACGGGCGAAGGCTGGGTTAAAGCGGTGGATCGCATCAGTATTACGCTCGCAGAGGGCGAAATACGCGGGCTGGTGGGCGAATCGGGTTCCGGTAAGAGTCTAATCGCCAAAGCCATTTGCGGCGTGGCGAAGGACAACTGGCGGGTGACCGCCGACCGTATGCGTTTCGACGACATCGATCTGTTGCGTCTCTCCCCGCGCGAACGCCGTAAACTGGTGGGCCATAACGTCTCGATGATTTTTCAGGAGCCGCAATCCTGTCTCGATCCGTCCGAGCGCGTTGGGAAACAGCTGATGCAGAATATCCCCGGCTGGACCTATAAAGGCCGCTGGTGGCAGCGTTTCGGCTGGCGTAAACGCCGTGCCATTGAGCTATTGCACCGTGTGGGGATCAAAGACCATAAAGACGCGATGCGCAGTTTCCCCTACGAACTGACCGACGGTGAATGCCAGAAAGTGATGATTGCTATCGCCCTGGCCAATCAGCCGCGTCTGCTGATTGCGGACGAACCGACGAACGCGATGGAGCCAACGACTCAGGCGCAGATTTTCCGCCTGCTCACGCGTCTGAACCAGAATAACAACACCACCATTTTGCTGATCAGCCATGACCTACAAATGTTGAGCAAGTGGGCGGATAAAATTGACGTGATGTATTGCGGACAAACGGTAGAAACCGCGCCAAGTGAAGACCTGGTGACGACGCCGCATCATCCCTACACGCAGGCGCTGATCAGGGCGATCCCTGATTTCGGCAGCGCAATGCCACACAAGAGCCGTCTGA
>OKQC01000108.1_pt1 | contig 21582 bp, 23 predicted proteins | sample 1611761 | NCBI WGS metagenome assembly OKQC01 (sample SAMN04436767, study PRJEB24849) | human gut metagenome | biome: human gut; feature: NICU; material: stool | host: Homo sapiens | place: USA: Saint Louis, MO | collected 2011-05-05
GCCGACGAGAAACTCGACCCGGCGAGCCTGACGAAAATTATGACCAGCTATGTGGTCGGCCAGGCGTTGAAAGCGGGCAAGATCAAGCTGAATGACATGGTCACCGTCGGGAAAGATGCCTGGGCGACTGGTAACCCGGCGCTGCGCGGCTCGTCCGTGATGTTCCTGAAGCCTGGCGACCAGGTCTCCGTGTCCGATCTGAATAAAGGGGTCATTATTCAGTCGGGAAATGATGCCTGTATTGCGCTGGCCGATTACGTCGCGGGCAGTCAGGACTCATTTATTGGGCTGATGAATGGCTACGCGAAAAAACTGGGTCTGACCAATACCACTTTTAAAACTGTTCACGGCCTGGATGCGCCGGGTCAGTTCAGTACCGCGCGCGATATGGCGCTGCTGGGCAAAGCGCTGATCCATGACGTGCCGGATGAGTACGCTATCCATAAAGAGAAAGAGTTTACCTTCAACAATATCCGCCAGCCTAACCGTAACCGTCTGCTGTGGAGCAGTAACGTTAACGTGGACGGCATGAAAACCGGTACAACTGCCGGGGCCGGATACAACCTGGTGGCTTCTGCGACGCAGGGCGATATGCGCCTGATCTCAGTGGTGCTGGGAACGAAAACCGACCGAATTCGTTTTAACGAATCCGAAAAACTGCTGACCTGGGGTTTCCGCTTCTTTGAAACCGTCACGCCGATTAAGCCGGACGCCACCTTCGTCAGCCAGCGTGTCTGGTTTGGTGATAAAAGTGAAGTAAACCTGGGAGCGGGTGAAGCGGGTTCCGTCACCATTCCACGCGGTCAGCTGAAAAACCTGAAAGCCAGCTATACCCTGACCGAGCCACAGCTCACCGCACCGCTGAAAAAAGGTCAGGTGGTCGGGACGATAGATTTCCAGCTTAACGGCAAATCTATTGAGCAGCGTCCGCTGGTGGTAATGGAAGCGGTGGAAGAGGGCGGCTTCTTCAGCCGGATGTGGGACTTTGTGTTAATGAAATTCCACGGCTGGTTTGGCAGCTGGTTCAGCTAAGTTTTTGCCGGGTGGCGGCTTCGCCTTACCCGGCCTACAACGGCTCGAACGTAGGCCGGGTAAGCGCAGCGCCACCCGGCATAACCTCAATACATCAACTTCACCTGCTGCGCTTTCGCGTATGCCACCAGCTCGTCATCCGGGCGGCAATCACTGACGATGGCGTCAAAGCGCGACAGTTCTCCCATCCTTGCCGGACGGACCTTGCCAAATTTACTGTGATCAACCACCAGCACATGCTGCTGCGCGGCGTTGAGCGCCCACTGTTTCACCGGTAACTCTTCAAGATTAAAACAGGTTGCCCCCTGTTTCACATTCACGCCCGCCGCAGAGTAAAAGGCGATATCAGGGCATACATTGCTCAGCGTGTCCTGAATATTCAGCGGCTTGAAGATGGCGTTGCTGGCATGAAACTCGCCGCCACACAAAATCACCCGGCATGCTGGTTTCTCCTGCAAAGCCAGGAAGGTATTTAGCGAATAACAGACGGCGGTAAAGGGAACGGTGCTGTCGATGGCCTCGATGATCCACGGGGTTGTCGTACCGCAGTCAAAAAACAGCGTTTGATGCGGCTGCACCAGCGAGGCGGCGAGCCGCGCGGCTTTGCGCTTCTCTTCCACCAGGCGTGTTTTTTGATCGCTTAACAGATAATGGCTGGCGCTACGCGGCTCCAGAACAATATACCCGCCAAGCAGCACAACGGGGGCGCTGTCGCTGTTCAGATCGCGACGAATGGTCATTTCAGACACGCCAAGCAGGGAAGCGGCTTCCTTAAGATGCAGCTTATCGCTGCGCTTCAGCGCCTGAAGCAGCTGAGCAATGCGGTCATCGCGACGTGTTTCCATAGATCCTCGGGCTAAAAAAGTGAGCCCCCGCAGGGCGGGGGCTCAAGTGTAACCTGACGGACCGGGGTTAGTCACGTATCCAGCCTTTGCGGATCGGAAGAGCAAACAGAACGCGATAGGCCTGTGATAATCCACGATAAAGCGCCGGGCCAAAGAGGCTCCACAGGATGGCTGCGCTGACGCAGCCCATCAGCCCCACCAGGAAACCGCCGACCATATCCAGCGGCCAGTGCACCCCCAGGTAGACGCGGGACCAGGCGATGGCGACTGCCACGCCCATCAGCACCATGCCGGACCACAGGCGATGCCAGAACAGGAAGGCCAGCGCAAAGGTGAAGATCACCGTGCCGTGATCGCTCGGGAACGAGTCATCCGGCGCATGGTGCAGGAAGTTGTAGCCGACGCGATCGACAAACGGACGATCGTGCGGGAAGGCGTGACCCAGCACGTAGCTTGCCAGCACGCTCACGCCAATTGCCATCGCCATTTTGATCACCAGATGGCGCTGGGCGGTGACCTGTGTACGAGGTCCCCATAACCAGAGGATCACCGCCAGCGCCGGTACAATGCTAATCAGATCTTTCGCAATGAAGGTGGCGAGATCGATCATCCATTCCGGTGACGACGGCGTGGCGTTGAGCAGGTAAAACAGTTCGTAGTTCAGATTTTCTAACATAATCTCGTTACTCTTTAGCAAACCAGGTGGAAACCAGCCCGTAAACCAGCACCTGGGAAAACCAGACCCACCACCCGGCCCACAGGTTGTGAGAGAAAAAATGCGCGCCGCGCATGACCTGCCCGAAGCCCATCACCAGCCCCATAACAACGCCTGACGCGACAAAGGACCATGCCAGGCGCGGACGTTCACGCCAGAAGGCAAAAAACAGCCCCATCACCATAAACCCGCTGGAGGCGTGGCCGCCGGGAAAGCAGCGTCCCGGTCCGCTGTCTGCCGGAACGGCGCTGAACAGGGGATACGAAACGGACCTGCCGCCATATTCCACCAGATCCCACGGACAGCTGTGGTGGCTTATGCTTTTCAGCACCCCTACTACCAGCGCACCCAGCCCCATCAGAATCGCGGCCGTTACCAGTCGGGCATTGCGTTTGTAAGCGCCGTAAATCAGCGATGCGGCAGCGATAACAATGGTCACATATTTCGCCAGCCGATGGTTCAGCAGATCCAGCAACGGGTTTTGCTGTAGCGGAAAATGATGCGCCGCTGCGTCATACCAGAAACCGGTTATCCATCGGTCAAGCGATTCATCGCGCGAAAGCCAGGTAAAAAGCACCGCAAGGGCAATAAGCACGAAAAGTTGATAACCATAAAAGCGGGCAGGCAAACGGTAAAGACGTTTTGTCTTATTTGTCGGTAACTTAGATAATTCTGAAGGGCTGACGGCGTGTGTCATAGTTTCGGTCAATAACGTGAAATAGCACTATCATAGGGAGGGCAACTTAAGGAAACCTTAAACAACAACGATAAGTGCGTTATTTCTGTTTTTTCACGTTAATTTGCTATCTCAGACAGCGGCAATTCATTACACTCATCGCGATTTTTTCATACTAAAGAGATTGCATGATAAACCGTTCTTCTTCCGGTAATCGTCTGGGTCGTCAGGCGTTACTTTTTCCTCTGTGTCTGGTGCTTTACGAATTCTCTACCTACATCGGCAACGACATGATCCAGCCCGGCATGCTGGCTGTGGTTGAGCAGTACAACGCAGGTATTGAGTGGGTACCGACATCCATGACCGCCTATCTGGCGGGCGGCATGTTTTTACAGTGGCTGTTAGGGCCGCTGTCGGATCGTATTGGCCGCCGTCCGGTGATGCTGACGGGCGTAGTGTGGTTTATCGTCACCTGTCTCGCCACGCTGCTGGCGCAGAGTATTGAGCAGTTCACGCTGCTGCGTTTCCTTCAGGGCGTGAGCCTGTGCTTTATTGGCGCCGTGGGCTATGCCGCTATTCAGGAGTCGTTTGAGGAGGCGGTGTGTATCAAAATTACCGCGCTGATGGCAAACGTGGCGCTTATTGCACCGCTTCTTGGGCCGCTGGTGGGAGCCGCATGGGTTCACGTCGCGCCGTGGGAGGGGATGTTCGTCCTCTTTGCCGCGCTTGCGGCTACCTCTTTCTTTGGCCTGCACCGTGCGATGCCGGAAACCGCCACCCGCCTGGGCGAAAAGCTCTCGCTTAAAGAGCTGGGGCGGGATTATAAGGCGGTGCTGAAAAATGGCCGTTTTGTCGCGGGCGCATTGGCGACGGGCTTTGTCAGCCTGCCGCTGCTGGCGTGGATTGCCCAGTCGCCGGTCATTATCATCAGCGGCGAACAGCTTAGCAGCTATGAGTATGGCCTGTTACAGGTGCCGATTTTTGGCGCGCTGATTATCGGTAACCTGGTGCTGGCGCGTCTGACGTCGCGCCGTACCGTGCGTTCGCTGATTATTTTGGGCGGCTGGCCCATAGCGGCAGGGCTGATTATCGCGGCGGTGGCGACCGTAGCCTCGTCTCATGCGTACCTGTGGATGACGGCGGGGCTGAGTGTTTACGCGTTTGGTATCGGCGTGGCGAATGCTGGCCTGGTGCGCCTGACGCTGTTCGCCAGTGAAATGAGTAAAGGCACGGTGTCTGCCGCGATGGGGATGCTGCAAATGCTGATTTTCACCGTCGGTATTGAGGTGAGCAAGCATGCTTATGCGTTTGGCGGAAACGGGCTGTTCAGCCTGTTCAATCTCGCAAACGGTGTGCTGTGGGTAGGGCTGATGGTGGTGTTCCTGAAGGACAAACGCGTCGGAAGCGCACTGCAACCGTAATCCTTATTCCCTCTCCCCCCTGGGCGAGCTCGGGACAGTTCCCTCTCCCTGTGGGCTGAGGGATCCCCAGTAATTTGAAAGCAAAAGCGATAACGTTGCCTCAGAATAACTGAGGGCTTTCAGCGATGCCTCGGTCCGGCTGTAAATCGCTGAGGCGTTTCCTGTAGGCCGGGGCGAGGCGCAGGGATGCGCCGAGAGGGCGGGCTTTACAGGGATGTTACCTCCGCCCGTCCCCGATAAGCCGGAAGGAATAAGCCGAAGGCACCGCGAAGCGGCGATTTTCCGCCGGAAGCCCGGGTCGCTAGGGTGGTGGCGACTGAGCCACCCTGGCACGTTCACCGGTCATGTCGTGGCAGAGTAGCAAGGAACATAAAGTGAACGGAATGACCACCAGAGCCGTATGTTCCCCCTCACCCCAGCCCTCTCCCTCAAGGGAGAGGGGGCCATCTGTGCAGGCATTATTTTGTGGGGAACCCTCAGCCCTGTGGGAGAGGGTGAAGGCACCAGAGCGCACGGAATCAATTAAACGGCGCCTTCCCCTCCAGCACCATATCAATCACGTCCAGCACCCCTTCGTCATTATTATTTGGCGCTTCATAGCGGGCTACCGCTTTAATATGCGGTCTGGCGTTGGCCATCGCGAAGCCAAACCCAGCCTGGCGCAGCATCTCCACGTCGTTACCGCTGTCGCCAAAGGCCACCACTTCACTGTCCTCAATGCCCCAGCGCGCTTGCAGGATCCGCAGGCCGTTAGCTTTGTGCACGCCAGGGATTATCAGGTCGATACTGCCGTGACCCGTGGTCACCGGCACCATGATGTCGCCAAGCTTCTCATGCAGCAGCGCCTGAATGCGCGGTATTTCGTCGTCAGAGACGTTAAGCCCGAACTTGAAGAAAATATCGTTGAGGTTGTCAAAGCTGCTGACGCTTTCAAGGCGGTGATAGTATTTCGCCGCAATCTCTTTGAAGAGGTCGTTATACGTTTTCAGCGTGTAGGCGCTGTTTTTTCCGCAGGCAATTATCTCAATGCCGGGCACGTCGTTTAACAGGGTGGCGACGGTCAGAAAATGCTCTTTCGACAGTTCGCCGTTAAACACGTCTTCGCCCGCATCCACCACCCAGCCGCCGTTTTCGGCGACGAAGGCGATTTCATGGGCGATCTCGGGGAAAAATGAGATCAGCTGGTAGTACTGGTTTCCGCTGGCGACCACAAAACGGATGCCTTGCGCTTTCATGCGCGCGTACTGCGCCAGAAAACGCGCGCGATTATAGGTTTTCGCATCGCTCAGGAAGGAGCCATCCATGTCGACTGCAATCAGTTTAACGCTCATATCCCTTCTCCATTGTCGTTTGTTCTGCTTCCGGTTTTGCCACCGCACGCGCCACCAGGGCGGCAATAATCACTAACCCTAACACCACCAGCATGGCGCTGCGCAACCCGTAGTGCTCACCGAGGAATCCAAGCAACGGTGGCCCCACCAGGAAGGCAAGGTAGCCCGTGGTCGCCACAACGCTCACGCGCGTCGGCGCATCGGGACCGGTATCGCTGGCAGCGGAAATGGTCAGCGGGAAGCCAAGGGAGGCGCCCAGCCCCCACAGGATCACCGACACACCGGCAATCCAGTCCACATCCACAAAGATGATCATCGCGATGCCCAGCCCACCCAGCAGGGCGCTGGCACGGACGACAGCCACGCGGCTGTAACGGTCGATAAACCAGCCCCCGGTAAAGCGTCCGACGGTCATGCCGAGCGTAAATCCGGCGTAGATCAGCGAGCCGGAGGTGGGGCTAAATCCGTGCCCGTCCACCATCAGCAACGGTAGCCAGTCGTTGGCGGAGCCTTCAGCAAATGCCATCGCCAGCACCACCACGCCAATCAGCATTAGCTGGAAATCACGATAGAAGGGCAACCCTTTTGCCGCAGACTTCTGTTCGTCCGAGGCGTGTTGTCCTGTGCCTGCGGGAATAGCCCTGATGCCGGTGAGGATCGGGATAATACAGACCAGCGCCGCCAGCAAAATGTGCACATTGGCCGCAATGCCCAGCGCCGTCAGCGCCATCCCCACGCCCGCGCCTGCCAGCGTGCCGAGGCTGTAAAAGCCATGCATCATCGGCAGCACCGTTTTGTTCATCGCCTGTTCGACGGCGGCCCCCTCGACGTTAATGGCCACTTCAGCCGCACCAAAGCTGCCGCCAAATACCATCAGCCCAAGGGCAAACATCAGCGGCGAGGCGAACCACAGCGCCACGCTCAAAGCGAACATTCCCACCACGGCGCAGCACATGGTGGTGCGGATCACCGCGCGCGTGCCAAAGCGCTTCACCAGCCAGGCCGAGCAGAGGATGCCGCTCATCGAGCCAATCGACAGGCCAAACAGTACGATCCCCATCTCCGCCGTCGAGACGGATAGCGTATCGCGGATTGCCGGGGTGCGCGTTGCCCAGGAAGCCATCAGCAGCCCGGGGATGAAGAAGAACATAAACAGCGCCCACATGCGCAGATGCAGGGCTTTGCGAGGAGAAGTTAGCGTCATTGGGATCAGCACCAGAAGTACAACAATAGCGACAACACTAGCAACTTTGTGTACATTTGTACATAAACCGGATGAGGATTTTATGAGCAGACCACCAAACGACCCTAACCGCCGCGAGAAGATACTCCAGGCGACGCTGGACACCATTGCTGAGCACGGTATTCATGCCGTCACGCACCGCAAAATTGCCACCTGCGCAGGCGTACCGCTGGGGTCGATGACCTACTATTTCGACGGGATGGAGTCGCTTCTGGAGGAGGCGTTCACGTGGTTTACGCAGCAGATGTCTCAGCAGTACCGGGATTTCTTCGCGGGGGTGACCGGGCGGGAGAGGGCGTGCGAGGCCATTACCACGCTGATCCACAGTTCAGCCGTGACCACGCCACACAATATGGCGCTGATGTATCAGCTGTACGCTTTTATGCACCGCAGCGCCGCGCTGAAAACGGTGATGCAGGACTGGATGAAGATGAGCCAGACTACGCTTAAGCAGTGGTTTGATCCAGCCACCGCCCGTGCGCTGGATGCGTTTATCGAGGGGATGACGCTGCATTTTGTAACCGACCGGTCGCCGTTAACCCGGGAGGAGATCCGGGCGATAGTGGGACGGATTGCAGGCGAGGATACCGTCTGATAGCGCTCGCCCCGGCCACGCCTGATGTCAGGAGATTTTTTTCCCGCTGGCGTCAACGACGACTTCGCCATCTTCCTTTGTAAATGCCCCTTTTTGCGCGTCCGGAAGGATGTCGAGAACGACTTCAGAAGGGCGGCACAGACGTGTACCCAGCGGCGTCACCACAATCGGACGGTTAATCAGAATGGGGTATAGCAGCATGAAATCAATAAGCTGGTCATCGGTGAAATTTCCCCCGGCAAGGCCCAGTTGCTCGTAAGGCTCGACGTTTTTGCGCAGCAGATCGCACACGGAAATCCCCATGTCTGCAATCAGCCTGGTCAATTCATCACGCGACGGTGGGTTCTCAAGATAGAGAATAATTTCGGGTTCCGTACCGCTGTTACGGATCATCTCCAGCGTATTGCGCGACGTGCCGCAGGCCGGGTTGTGGTAGATAGTGATGTTGCTCATATCCGTTACTCATTACAGTGTGAAGGAGAGACGTAGCGCCAGCGCGGTGAGCGTCACAAACAGAACCGGCAGCGTCATTATGATGCCCGTCCTGAAATAGTAGCCCCAGGTAATGGTCATGTTTTTCTGTGCCAGCACATGAAGCCATAGCAGGGTGGCCAGGCTACCGATGGGGGTGATTTTCGGCCCCAGATCGCAGCCAATCACGTTAGCGTAAATCATCGCCTCCTTAATCAAACCTGTTGCCGCACTACCCTCAATGGAGAGCGCGCCGATCAATACCGTTGGCATATTGTTCATTATGGATGACAGAAAGGCGGTGATAAATCCGGTTCCCAGCGTAGTGGCCCAGAGTCCGTGTCCGGCTAAGCGATCAAGAACGTCTGAAAGAGACTCCGTCAGCCCGGCATTACGCAGGCCATACACCACCAGATACATCCCCAGCGAAAAGATAACGATCTGCCAGGGTGCGCCGCGCAGCACTTTCCCGGTGTTAATGGCGTGCCCGCGTTTAGCAACGGCAAATAAAATCAGCGCGCCAGTTGTTGCGATAGCGCTGACCGGGATACCCAGAGGTTCAAGCACAAAGAACCCGACGAGCAGTAGCAGCAGCACGATCCAGCCCGTTCTGAATGTCGGCAGGTCATGAATGGCCCGTGCGGGCTCGCGGAGTTTTGCCAGGTCATATTCCGGCGGTATTTCCTTGCGGAAGAACAGATGCAGCATCACCAGCGTCGCGGCAATTGCGGCGATATCAACCGGGATCATCACCGAGGCGTATTCGCTAAAGCCCAGCTTAAAGAAGTCCGCTGAGACGATGTTGACCAGGTTGGAGACAATCAGCGGCAGGCTGGCGGTATCGGCGATAAATCCCGCCGCCATCACGAACGCCAGCGTGGCCTGCTTGCTGAATCCCAGCGCCAGCAGCATGGCGATAACGATAGGCGTCAGGATCAATGCCGCACCGTCATTGGCGAACAGCGCCGCCACGGCCGCACCCAGCAGCACGATCCAGGTAAACAGCAACCCCCCGCGACCGTTTCCCCAGCGAGCAACGTGCAGCGCCGCCCACTCGAAAAAACCGGACTCATCCAGCAGCAAACTGATAACGATTACCGCGATAAACGTGGCCGTCGCATTCCAGACGAGGTTCCAGACCACCGGAATGTCGTTAACGTGGATCACACCGCTCGCCAGCGCCAGCGCGGCGCCAATGGTGGCACTCCAGCCGATACTGAGCCCTTTGGGCTGCCAGATAACCAGTACCAGCGTAAACAGAAAAATAGCCCCTGCCAGAAACATCTTTTACTCCGTTATATCTGTTTTTGTGAATGTGTTGTGGTCAGCACGAGCCCGGGAGGCGGTTTTTCAGCTTCATACGCGTCTCTTCCCGCAGGCAGTTCCAGCTGGTGTCGATAACGGTTGCCGCCCACGCGGGCATGTTGGGAGAGAGACGGTAGTAGATCCACTTACCCTCGCGACGGTCGATGGCCAGCCCAGCCTCGCGCAGTAAGGCCATGTGGCGGGAGACTTTCGGCTGCGGCTCGTTGGTAGCGGAGCAGAGATCGCAGACGCACAGCTCGCCCGCTTCACGCAGAAGCATGACGATGGAGAGGCGCGTTTCGTCGGAGAGGGTTTTGAAGAGCTGGAGCGGGTGGAGCATTCTGTCATCCTGAATGTTTTGTGTCATATGCATTAAATCATATGTGATTGTAGTAAAGGAGAGAAGAAGGAGATAGCAGGAAGGATAAAAAAGCGACTGGAGGACTCGCTAAGGTCAAAATAGTCTTTATGGCTTGTCCGGACTACTCCTGATAGTCATGGGAAAGAAACCGCCCCAGGGGGACGGTTTCTTTATATCTGCTCACTTTCAACGCTCTTCTGTGCTCAGGCGCAGCAGCGATCGTTCCAGGTGTCACGGTAAATGATATTCCCCTCCGTGTACTTCCATGAGATTGCTTCGTAACGCAATTCGAGCGTTTCAAGATGGGTGCTGCTCATCCCGTTAGGGGTCATGAAGGGTGCCACTGTCGTGAACTTAACGTTTTCCATCACGATATTGAAATATTCGGCCTCGATCCCGGACTCCAGAATGCGGTACATCTTAATGATCCCCTTCTTCATAACTCTCCCTTCGCACACGGCGCGGTAAAGAAGCGGGGTAGTCTGATCAAATTCTTTAACTATCGTAATAGGGCGATGGACGCGCGTGCCGGTGAGTTTACCCCAGCTTGGATCAACCGGAATGGTTACACCGTGGGAGAACGATTTTAGCTCTATGGAACCAAGACGCGTGGGCATCATGCAGCTACCGATAATCGGCGAACCGTTCTCGTCTTCTAGCCATAGGTGTGCGGGTGTAGACATGTAATTTCCTTATTAGTAAGCGTAACGCATTGATGTTCCTCAATGCCATATCCAGTAAGCCAGTCCCAGTGTTACCAGGTAAAACAGGAGGATGAATCCCTGGCTAACCTCAGGGAAGTAAACGTCAAGGACATAGCCAAAAATGAACGTGAGGATGATCGGGACATAGGTCCAGAAGAAAAACTGAGCCTGAGATTTGAACCAGCGTCTTAAAAAGCCCATCAGTGTCTACCCATTAGCTTCAGGATCGTGTCAGCAGCATCATAAGGGCTTTGACTGTCAGTCCATTGCTGGGTTAGCACGCCCGCGCGCATAAAAGCAGGCTCCACCAGGAAATACATCATCTCCAGTTCTCGCAGGTATAACGCTTGATAGTAGGCGGGATGCATCACTTGCAGGCGATGAGCGCTGTCAGCAGCTTTTTGCACAACCCCGTATATCCCCAGCCCTCCAATAGCCGCGCCCGTTAATCCTGAAACGACCTTTAACCCTGAAGGTGGAAGGGTCACATAGAGGCAAACAGTCGATGCGACGCCTGCAGAGAATGAATACGAGGTTAGCGTGCTGGTGGATATATAAACGTTAGCGCGCATTAGAGCATGCTGTATCGCTGATAATTCTGCCGGGGAATAATCCTTAACCAGCTCCTCTACGTACGTGTTGATTAGGTCAAAGACGATGTTCCAGCGAGAAACGAGATGGAATATGCCCTTTCGGAATCGAGCGTCCTCCAGGTTTTGTCGGGTGCATACATCGTAATATTCATCAGTAAAGCAGGAGGTGTAGTACAGCAGGCGTTGGGCACCGGCACCTATATTATTCAGGTGGCTCTTTACCTCTTCACCTACATCACGTACCGCCCGGTCCAGCTTCATTGCCAGTATCTTTTGGCTCTGAAGCTGGCGGATGATCTCTTCAGAATGGTACATGCTTACTGACCTCGCACTTCAGCTCAATTGAGCGATTTTTTGCTGCATCCCCTAAGACCGGCATTGCTATTACTGAACTTGAAAACTGCATTCCTGTCCCCTCCATAGTGTTTCTATCCGCTCCAGCGTATATCTGTAACTAATATGGAAGTTCAAAGCAGATCATGTTTATGAAAAGCAGGGTATTTTTAGGATAATGACTTGATGTTTTTTAACCAATATGCGATTTATCGGCGAGCTTTTAGTGCGAATAGATAAGTTCAACATTGAGTGACTCGTTCCAAAATCCAACAGAAATATCATCACATACAGACTTTGCCACGCGCAACTAGTAGCGCTCTGGCGTGTTCCAGCCTTTCAGGCAGTTAGCGCCACCCTTAAAGCAGATCGAGCCCCCAGCAGGGCGCTGGCGCGTCACAGCATGGCCAAAAAAATCTTTCGCAGACCAAAATCGCACTACACCGCACCCGCCTGCGGTTTTTGGATCATAAAATTTTTTCAGTTTTATTTTTCTCCAAATCAGACCGCCATACCGCGCCAGTGCTGGCGGCTCAACAGAAACCCAGAACTGAAAAGATTGAAAAGAATTTCAGTGTTTTTCATTTTTCTGGATTTATATCTTTGCCCCTGCCTTGGCTAATAATCTGATTTATATGATTTTTTCTGTTTTTTTGCGTGAGTGTAAATGACTGATAAAGTAATCATGTGTTATGATCTTTTGCGATGAAATCAAGGATGACGTGGCCTTCAGATTGATACCAATTTACAATTGACTGAAATTCTTGAAATGCGCACATTTTGAATGTGCTTGTTTATTGAATAATGGTGGCATAATGAAAATTAAAGATGGATTATTGGTTTTAATAATTACTGCATGTTCATACTTATATACATACGTATATTTTTTAGGATATTTCAGAGCAAAAAACATTCCTGAGCAGTTTATTGATATCCAGTTGATTTCAATGATAAAGGTTGGTGTTTTTTTGTTAGGGGTCTTAGGGTTAATGTCATTTTTTATTGACATGTTGACTTCGATAGGTGAGCGTGAAATAAATGAAGGCCAGACTGATGCTGTGACACTGAGTGAACCATGGAGGCTTTTCTTTAAACGAAATAGTCTAATTATCATTACAATGCTTTTGGCTATAATGGATTTTTTTCATGATCCGACAATATCAAAACTATCATTTATTGTGTTTGTATTTTGTTTTGTTTTTCTGGCTGAGTTTTCTGTTGTGCCAAAGAATGTAAATACAAAATGGTATATGCGGAGGTTTAATATTTATTTGAAATCACCTAGAGTTACTGGATCAATAAAAGCTGCTCATAAGTTTAATGTATTAACACAATTTGTATATTTAACTTGGGGCATGTCGGCATTGTTATTGATGTATTTTATTGGTGTGACCGTGGCTAATGGTGAAAAGGATACCCTCATGTGTAATGGGAAATATCATGCTTTACAAATAAACTCAGATGCAGTGCTTGTCACACGAGATTATCGGGAATTTAAGTTTATAGAGAAAACTGAATGTAGTTTTACGAATTTAAAATGAAAGTTTATACTCTCAAAAGGGGAGCTGTAATTGGAATTATGTTAGTAATGTTAAAGGCTTCGCATGGAAGCCACTTCATAACAATCTGCAACGAGTTTCACTTTAACAATTGTGGATATCCCCATACCTAATTGAAATTAATTCAACTCAACAAATTTGTAGCTATCGAATGCCATACCAAGTTCAATAAATTTGCATCGTGAATTTATCTCTTTATTCATATCAGCGATTGCGCCTCTTATCTTGGCTTTATTCTCTTTACCAGCTCTTACTCCGGCAAAAACCTTAGTAATTTGAAATCTGGAAAATTCATGGATACCCTCACGGTTACTTAATGCTCTTACTTCCTGTTCATAAGCCCATTGTTTGCTTTTAGATAGTGCAATATTCAACCCGTTCATATTACCGTCTTTGTCATATAAGGCAGGTCGCATGTCGGTATAATTAACATCGAAAGGAACTATTATTATTGGATTTTCAGTTTTTGAAATTCGTGCAATCATTTCGGATGTATATTCAAACTCAATTGCAAAGCCTTGATGTTCGTCGGCATAATGTGCCCACATAGGAGCGGATAAATGGTCTAAACTAAAACATGTGACTGTTAAGTTATTTGACACTAAACGATGAGTTATTCCACCTACGCCTGTTTGACTCATTAAATTAAAATTTCTTTGCAATAATTTATTAGATGCCTTTTGTTCGAGTTTATAGATGCTTTTAAATCTTTTAAAAAGTTTTTGTTTGCCTTGGGATGGAAAATATGGGTAGCAGTCAAAAGGATCGTTGAATTTTTCTGGTCTTGAATACCATAATGTACCGTTACTCAGGGTTTTTAAGCAATTTTCCATATTAAGATATTTATAGAATTTCCTATTGACTGGTCGTGTCAGGGAATGGTTGATGCCAACATTTAACATTAGATATCTCCTCTATTAAATATTCAAAGATGCTGTGAAACTGTGCATCCTAAATGCAATTTCGGTGATAATGATTGATTGCAAGTTTTTTTGATGTCAATATCATTATTCTTTTGAATTTTTGAATCCAGATGTGTCGCTTTGTTCTTCGATACTCTCTATATGAGAAACTTTAATTGCATTTGAGGCCTTGATAATTTCAAGAGCATCCTCAGTTGAAACACCTTTTAAATCAATGATTCTTCGATCTGAGCAAATTTCTATTTTAATGCTATTTTTTCTCTGTAACATTTCAAGTGCCTTCAGTACTAATGGTGCATAGGTTTTACCACGTTCATATAGTACGCTAAGAAATTCTTTTACGGTTGATGGCTTGGCGGAGAAACAACGTACCACTCCAGCATGCAAACCCACTTCATCAAAACCATCTATGAATTTTTGCCTTAGGTCTTCTGGAACGTAAAGTTCGATAGAATCGTACCTGGCTTTTCTATCTGATGCCATAGCTGTAGCCTTACATAGTTAATGAGCTTTCTCTGTCGCCACTTTGCCGCCATTGGCATGAAATGGAGTGAGTAAGTCAGTGATTTGGAAGGGATAAAATAGCAGGCAACAAAAAACCCATCAACCTTGAACCAAAAATGGCGGGGTTGATGGGCTCCACAAATTGGGGACATCAAAGAAAAGCAGTGGCACTAGTTATGACTGCACCCTGCGTAAAAAGTTCTGCGCGTAACGAAAATTTTTTCAGCCACACGCAATCTTGAGATTTATCCGAGTCCTGGCCAGATAATGATGATCAGCGTACCTGCCAGCGTCAGCAGCACGTTTGCGATGGCGTAGGTGCCTGCATAGCCCAGCGCCGGGATGTTGCTGCGCGCGGTGTCGCTGATGATCTCCATTGCCGGTGCGCAGGTGCGCGCGCCCATCATCGCGCCGAAGAGCAGGGCGCGGTTCATGCGGAGCACGTAGGCGCCGAACAGGAAGCAGATGACTACCGGTACCAGGCTGACGATAAGTCCGGAAACCAACATTTGCCAGCCGACCGCACCCAGGCCATTGCCAATGCCGCTCCCGGCGCTTAAGCCGACACCCGCCATAAAGACCATCAGACCGAACTCTTTCACCATGTTCAGCGCTCCCTGAGGGATGTAGCCGAAGGTGGGATGGTTCGCTCGCAGGAAGCCCAGCATGATCCCGGCGAACAGCAGACCGGCAGCGTTACCGATGCCGAAGCTAAAGTTACTGAACTGGAAGGTGATCATCCCGATCATCAGGCCAACAATGAAGAAGGCGCAGAAGGCTAACAGGTCCGTCACCTGGCTGTGGATCGAGATAAAGCCGATACGGTCGGCAACGGTTTTAACACGTCGGGCATCGCCGCTGACCTGCAACACATCGCCTTTATTAAGCACCACGTTATCGTCGATAGGCATTTCAATCTGGCTGCGGATCACGCGATTGAGGAAACAGCCGTGGTCGGTCAGCTTCAACTGCGCCAGACGGCGGCCCACAGCGTTGTGGTTTTTCACCACAATCTCTTCGGTGACGATACGCATGTCCAGCAGGTCGCGGTCGAACACTTCTTTCCCGTTGCGGAAGCTCGGATCGAGACGCGCGTGGGCGTCTGGGTAACCAACCAGAGCGATGTCATCGCCCATCTGGAGTACTGCGTCACCGTCCGGGTTTGCCAGAATGCCGTTACGACGGATACGTTCGATGTAGCAGCCGGTCTGACGGTAGATCCCCAGCTCGCGCAGGTTTTTCCCGTCGGTCCAGGCAACCAGCTCTGGCCCGACGCGGTAGGCGCGGATCACCGGCAGGTAAACTTTACGTTTGGAGTCCGTATCCAGACCACGCTCTCGGGCAATGGTTTGGGCGCTGGTCTGGAGATCCTGATGCTGAAGTTTTGGCAGATAGCGCGCGCCAACAATCAGGCTCACCAGACCAATCAGATAGGTCAGGGCATAGCCCAGGCTCAGGTTATCCAGCGCGGCGGAAAGCTGCGTGCCTGCCATGCCAGAATGACGAAGCGTATCCCCCGCGCCAACAAGCACCGGCGTGGAGGTCATCGAGCCTGCCAGCATACCGGCCGTTAAGCCGATGTCCCAGCCAAACAGTTTGCCCAGCCCTAACGCAATCAGCAGGGCGCTGCCGACCATCACCAGCGCCAGCATCAGATAATTTTTGCCGTCTCGGAAGAAAATGGAAAAAAAGTTCGGACCGGCTTCCACGCCTACGCAAAAAATAAACAGCATGAAACCTAAGTTAAGCGCGTCCGTGTTAATACTGAAATGTTGCTGACCTAATAACAGGGAGACGACTAAAACGCCAATGGAATTACCAAGTTGAACTGAACCCAGGCGCAATTTACCCAGACAAAGGCCCAGTGCCAGTACCACAAATAATAACAGGATGTAATTCCCATTTAACAAGTCTGCGACGTTTATATTCACGGAGGCTAACTTCTTGTTTACCAGTAAGTTGTTGAATGAAAGGACTATTTGGGCTACTGTTTTCAGAGTCAGGGAATCACTTTGCACCTCCCTGCTTCCTGATAAATACCCTAAACACTAGCAGGCGGTTAGTTTAATCGTAATAGCTACCGACAGCCACCTATTATCGCACGACTTGTGTGCGTGCTTTGGCAAGGATTGCCGCAATGCTTTATCTGACTGGGCGTCCACCGGACGATTTTTGTATTTGATAGAGATAAGTCAGGAGGATAGTTTGAACTTTAAACGAAACTGGGTTGGCGTAATCAGCTGCTTTTTGCTGTTTACGGTCGTTTGCATGTCGCTTGCTTTTAATGTGAAGGGCGCCTTCAGAGCGTCCGGTCATCCCGAGCTGGGCCTGTTGTTCTTCATCCTGCCGGGGGTAGTGGCCAGTTTTCTCTCGCGCAAAGGCGAGGTGGTAATGCCGCTGCTGGGGGCCATCCTTGCGGCGCCCCTCTGCCTGCTTCTGATGCGCGTGCTGTTTCTCTCGTCGAGAAGCGTCTGGCAGGAAGTGGCGTGGCTACTAAGTGGCGTTTTCTGGTGTGCGCTGGGGGCGCTCTGTTTCTTATTTATGCGCAGCCTGCTGCAACAGCGGAAGCATCATAAATAAAAACGCCCTCAGGGTGAGGGCGTCTTAGCATTACTGAGCGGCAAACAGGCCCAGGTGCTCTTTGGCGTACGCTTCGAAATCGGTGCAGCCGCCGATGTGTTTCTGATCGAGGAAGATTTGCGGCACGGTTTCAACCGGTTTACCCACGGTTTTTTCCAGATCGGCTTTGCTGATGCCTTCCGCGTGGATATCCACGTAACGGAAGTTGAAATCATCACGTTCTTCAGTCAGTTTCTCAGCCAGCTCTTTCGCGCGCACACAGTAAGGGCATCCTGGACGACCAAAAATTACTGCAAACATTTCTCTCTCCTCAAAAAACAAGCCTGACGGCGAATAATCCCTATAGTGCACGATAACCTGCCGTCATGGAAAGAAGGTTTCACCTGTCACTTTGATACAGTCAGGCTATGTTTCGCCAATTACATCAGGTGGATCATTGCCTATACTGGCTGCCATACGTTTTACGCAATACAAAGAGAGACAAAATGACGCCAACCATTGACCTGCTTCGTTCCCACCGTTCCATTCGCCATTTCACCGATGAGCCGATCACCCAGGCGCAGCGGGACGCGATCATCGACAGCGCAAGAGGCACCTCCAGCTCCAGCTTTTTGCAGTGCAGCTCCATTATCCGCATCACCGATCCGGCGATGCGTGAACAGCTGGTAACGCTGACGGGCGGACAAAAGCACGTTGCCCAGGCGGCTGAGTTCTGGGTGTTCTGCGCCGATTTTAACCGTCACCTGCAAATCTGTCCTGAGGCGGAGCTGGGGCTGGCGGAACAGCTGCTGCTGGGCGTGGTGGATACGGCATTGATGGCGCAAAACGCGTTCACGGCGGCGGAATCGCTGGGGCTTGGCGGCGTCTATATCGGCGGGCTGCGTAATAACATCGAAAGCGTGACGCAACTGCTGAAGCTGCCGAAACACGTGTTGCCGCTGTTTGGTCTGTGCCTCGGCTGGCCGGCGGATAACCCGGATCTGAAGCCGCGTATTCCTGCTGCGATGCTGGTGCATGAAAACCACTACCAGCCGGTCGATCAGGACGTTCTGCATCAATACGATGAAGAGCTGGCGAACTACTATCTGACGCGCGACAGCAACAACCGCCGCGATACCTGGAGCGACCATATTCGTCGCACCATCATTAAAGAAAACCGCCCGTTCATTCTTGATTACCTGCACAAACAGGGCTGGGCAACGCGATAGTCCCTTCCTCCTGCGCCTCGTGTATGATAGGTAGGCTTTTCCCATGTCTTTAGAGAGGTGCAGGGTGAAAATTGCCATATTGTCCCGGGATGGAACGCTCTATTCATGTAAACGCCTGCGAGAAGCGGCGGCGAAACGCGGACATCAGGTTGAGATCCTCGATCCGATGTCCTGCTATATGAACATCGACCCTGCGGCGTCGTCGATTCATTACAAAGGCCGCAAACTCCCGCATTTTGATGCGGTAATTCCCCGCATTGGCTCCCAGATCACCTATTACGGCACGGCCGCGCTGCGCCAGTTTGAAATGCTGGGAAGCTATCCGCTCAATGAATCCGTGGCGATCTCACGCGCCCGCGATAAGCTGCGCTCGCTGCAGCTGCTGGCGCGCCAGGGGATCGATTTGCCCGTCACCGGGATTGCTCACTCCCCGGACGACACCAGCGATTTAATCGACATGGTGGGCGGTGCGCCGCTGGTCATTAAGCTGGTGGAAGGCACGCAGGGTATTGGGGTGGTACTGGCGGAGACGCGTCAGGCGGCGGAAAGCGTGATTGACGCCTTTCGCGGTCTGAATGCCCATATTCTGGTGCAGGAGTATATTAAAGAGGCCAAAGGGTGCGACATCCGCTGCTTTGTGGTGGGCGATGAAGTGGTGGCCGCCATAGAGCGGCAGGCGAAAGAGGGCGACTTCCGCTCTAACCTGCACCGCGGCGGTATCGCGCGGGTGGCCCTTATCAGCGAGCGCGAGCGCGAGATTGCGGTGAAAGCGGCGCAGACGCTGGGCCTGGACGTGGCGGGGGTCGATCTGCTGCGTGCCGACCGCGGGCCGCTGGTGATGGAAGTTAACGCCTCGCCGGGGCTGGAAGGGGTGGAAAAAACCACAGGCGTCGATATTGCAGGTAAAATGATCGCATGGATTGAACGCCATGCGACGCCGGGATTTTGCCTGAAAACGGGCGGTTAAATGGATCGGCGCGCACTTTTTGCGTAAGCTGGACAACGTTTTTATTTAAGAGGCTGCACAGCGATGGATTTACAGGTCGTACCTACACTGGATACGTTACGTCAATGGCTCGATGATGCCGGTATTACTTTTTTCGAATGCGACTCCTGCCAGGCGCTGCATCTGCCTCACATGCAAAATTTCGATGGTATTTTTGATGCCAAAATCGATCTGATTAACGACGTGATCCTGTTCTCGGCGCTGGCTGAAGTGAAGCCTTCAGCGCTGCTTGCACTGGCATCCGATCTGTCAGCGATTAACGCCAGTTCTTTGACCGTGAAAGCGTTTCTCGACATACAGGATGATAATCTGCCGAAGCTGGTGGTTTGCCAGTCTTTATTCTCCGGCGCGGGGCTCTCCTTCAAACAGTTCGCCTGGTTTATGCGCCTGAGCGAAGAGCAAATTTCCATGGTAATGATGGAAGCCAACGCACATCACCTGCTGTATAGCGCGGAAGATGATGCCGAGAATAATGATGCATCTTCCAATTTTCTCCACTAAGCCTGTCTGACTTTTGCGCAGTCGCTACCAGAGCGGCTGCATAACACCGCTTTTTCTGCTGCTTTTAACCTTTCTTTAAAGAATTTTTCACCTCCTCTCAGGCCGTTTCGGCTTATCACGTAGACATAATCTGCATAAAAAATTGATAAAAGGCGTTTTTTCGTCTGGGCTATAGCCGGAGACACGGGCTACAGTTATTCTTGCGGTGCTTAAAAAAGCGAGCGGAACCTGCCGGGAAGAGGGGGGTATTTTATTTCGGGCAGAGCGACAAACTATGCATGAATATTGCATATCTTCAGGCTGCACAGTTTTGGTTCGTTTGTTAACGAGCTTTCAGAAGGAATAACAATATGATCGCCTTGAATAAAAAATGGTTATCGGGTCTGGTTGCGGGTGCTCTGATGGCCGTCTCTGCCGGCACGCTCGCTGCGGAACAAAAAACGCTGCACGTCTATAACTGGTCTGACTATATTGCGCCGGACACCGTCGCGAATTTTGAAAAAGAGACCGGCATTAAGGTTGTCTACGACGTATTCGATTCCAACGAAGTACTGGAAGGCAAACTGATGGCGGGCAGTACCGGTTTCGACCTGGTGGTGCCCTCTGCAAGCTTCCTGGAGCGTCAGCTGACCGCCGGTGTCTTCCAGCCGCTGGACAAGAACAAGTTATCGAACTGGAAAAATCTTGACCCGGAAGTGCTGAAGCTGGTGGCGAAGCATGATCCGGACAACAAATACGCCATGCCTTACCTGTGGGCGACCACTGGTATTGGCTTTAACGTGGATAAAGTCAAAGCGGCGCTGGGGCCGGACGTCAAACTGGACAGCTGGGACGTCGTGCTGAAGCCGGAAAACCTCGAGAAGCTGAAAAGCTGCGGCGTCTCTTTCCTCGATGCGCCGGAAGAGATTTTCGCCACCGTGCTTAACTATCTCGGCAAAGATCCAAACAGCAGCAAGGCCGACGACTACACCGGTCCGGCGACCGACCTGCTATTAAAGCTGCGTCCGAATATTCGCTACTTCCACTCCTCTCAGTACATCAACGACCTGGCTAACGGGGATATCTGCGTGGCCATCGGCTGGGCGGGTGACGTCTGGCAGGCAGCGAACCGTGCGAAAGAGGCGAAAAACGGCGTGAATGTTTCCTACTTCATTCCGAAGGAGGGGGCGCTGGCGTTCTTCGACGTCTTCGCGATGCCGGCTGATGCGAAAAACAAAGAGGAAGCGTATCAGTTCCTCAACTACCTGATGCGTCCGGAAGTGATTGCCCACATCAGCGACCACGTCTACTACGCCAACGGTAACAAGGCCTCCGTGCCGCTGGTGAGCGAAGAAATCCGCAATAATCCGGCGATCTACCCGCCAGCCGATGTGTTTGCCAAGCTCTTCACCCTGAAAGTGCAGGAACCGAAAATTGACCGTGTGCGTACCCGCGCGTGGACGAAGGTGAAAAGCGGTAAGTAACGGCGTTTGATATCGTTGCCCGGTGGCGCTGTCGCTTACCGGGCCGACAAATCCCGTAGGCCGGGCAAGCGTTAGCGCCGCCCGGCGATGCGCACCCTTACGGTGCGTTTGCACCAGTGTTGATCTATGCCGGAGAGCACCCCGTGAATGACGCGATCCCCCGCCCGCAGGCGAAAGTCCGTAAAGCGCTGACCCCGCTTCTTGAAATTCGTA
>OKQC01000112.1_pt1 | contig 21035 bp, 20 predicted proteins | sample 1611761 | NCBI WGS metagenome assembly OKQC01 (sample SAMN04436767, study PRJEB24849) | human gut metagenome | biome: human gut; feature: NICU; material: stool | host: Homo sapiens | place: USA: Saint Louis, MO | collected 2011-05-05
CACGTCCGGGCTCCCGAGGGGGTTACGCATCAGCGACTGGAATATCGCGCCGCTGACGCCAAGCGCCGCGCCCACCAGGATCGCCATCGCCACGCGCGGCAGTCGCCATTCGGTGACCACCATGGTGATGTTACGCGGCGCGCTGCCGCTGAGAGCGTGAAAGACCTGCGCGAAATCAAGCGTTACGGCACCGCTTTGCAGGCTCCAGACCGCCAGCAGCAGACTGGCGACGACCAGCAGGGCGACGCTGGTAAGTAAACGACGGGACGGGGCCATCATGCGCCACCCCCGCGTCTGCGTCGAACCAGGAAGATCAGCACCGGCGCGCCGATAAAGGCGCTGACCACCGAGACGCGCAGTTCACCCGGCACCAGCAGGCGGCCCAGTACGTCAGCAAAGAGCAGCAGGGCAGGGGTCGCCAGCAGCGTGACCGGCAGCGACCAGCGGTGATCCGCCCCCACCAGCCAGCGCGCCATGTGCGGCATCATCAGGCCGATAAAGGCAATCGGCCCGACCACGGCGGTCGCGCTGCCGCAGAGCACGGTAATGGCGAGTAGCCCCGTCAGCTGCGTGCGCGCCACGCGGTTGCCGAGGGCGGTCGCGGTATCGCTGCCGAGGCTCAGGCTGTTCAGCGCCCGGCTTAAACAGAGCGCCACGGCGGCAGCGACGATCGTCGGGATCACCACCACCTTTAAGGTTTCAAGGGTACGAATATCCAGCGAACCCGCCTGCCAGAAGCGCAGCTGGTCATACACGTCCGGGTTGAGCAGGGCGATGCCGTTGGACAAGCCTTCCAGTACCGCCGCGAGCGCTACGCCCGCCAGCGTTAAGCGTACCGGGCTGAGCTGGCCGCCGCCCTGGCTGCCGGTAAACGCCACCACCAGCGAGGCTGCCAGCGCGCCGCAAAAAGCCATCATCAGCTGTTCAGAGGGGGACGTAAATCCAAACAGCGCTGCGCCGAGCACGATGGCAAAGCTGGCGCCGGAGTTAACGCCGAGAATGCCGGGGTCCGCCAGCGGGTTGCGGGTGAGGGTTTGCATTAGGGCACCGGCAAGGCCGAGCGCACCGCCAGCCAGCAATCCGGCAAGGGTGCGGGGCAGGCGAGCGTCGAGCACGATGGTGCAGTCGGCGCTCTGACAGGTACCGGATAGCGCATCGACAATAACGGACGCGGGCAGCGGTTTTGCGCCGACCAGCAGGCTGAGTGCAATCGCAAGGATTAGCAGTAGCAATAAAACGGGCACGGCAAGGGCGCGCACCGCAGAAGAGGAAAACGACATAGCAACATCCATGATTTGATAATGATAGTGATTATCGTTATCTATCTTATTTGGCTATGTTAGCATGTGCGCCCATGGAATGGGTAGAAATAGACTCAAGGCTTTGTCATGAATCAAAAATCCTGGCTGCTTAACCTCAGCCTGCTCAAAACACACCCGGCGTATCGCGCCGTTTTTATCGCTCGCTTTATCTCCATTTTGTCCCTCGGTCTGCTTGGTGTGGCCGTACCGGTGCAAATCCAGACCATGACTCACTCCAGCTGGCTGGTGGGGTTATCCGTCACCTTAACCGGCGGGGCGATGTTTATCGGCCTGATGGTGGGCGGCGTGCTGGCGGACCGCTACGAGCGTAAAAAGCTGATCCTGCTGGCGCGCGGCACCTGCGGGGTGGGCTTTGTCGGGCTGTGTCTGAACGCCATGCTGCCGGAGCCGTCGCTGGTGGCCATTTACGTGCTGGGATTGTGGGACGGCTTTTTTGCTTCGTTAGGCGTGACGGCGCTGCTGGCGGCCACGCCCGCGCTGGTCGGGCGCGAGAACCTGATGCAGGCGGGGGCGATCACCATGCTCACCGTACGTCTCGGCTCGGTGATTTCGCCGATGGTGGGCGGTCTGTTGCTGGCGACCGGCAACGTGGCGTGGAACTACGGCCTTGCCGCGGCGGGAACGTTTATTACCACCCTGACGCTACTGCGTCTGCCGCTCCTGCCACCCCCGCCGCAGCCGCGCGAGCATCCGCTGAAGTCCCTGATGGCCGCGATTCGTTTCCTGTTCAGCAACCCATTGATTGGCGGCATTGCGCTGCTCGGCGGCCTGCTGACGATGGCGAGCGCCGTGCGCGTGCTGTATCCGGCGCTGGCGGGTGAGTGGCAGATGAGCGCCTCAGAGATTGGCGTGCTGTACGCCGCCATTCCGCTCGGTGCGGCCTTCGGGGCGCTGACCAGCGGCAACCTGGCGCAGAGCGCGAGACCGGGGTTGATCATGCTGGTGGCGACGCTGGCCTCGTTTATCGCCATTGGTTTCTTTAGCCTGATGCCGGTGTGGGCGCTGGGCGTGATGTGTCTGGTGATTTTCGGCTGGCTGAGCGCGGTCAGCTCTCTTTTACAGTACACCCTGATCCAGACCCAGACGCCGGAAGGGATGCTCGGGCGCATTAACGGCCTGTGGACGGCGCAGAACGTCACGGGCGATGCGATTGGCGCGGCGATCCTCGGCGGGCTGGGGGCGATAATGACCCCGGTGGCGTCGGCGAGCAGCAGCGGGTTTGTGTTAGCCGTTGTTGGCGTGATTTTACTGGCGGTTCTGGTGGAGTTGCGTCGGTTCAGGCAAACCCTGTAGGTCGGGTAAGGCGTAGCCGCCACCCGACAAAACGCCCGGTGGCGCTGCGCTTACCGGGCCTACGGGGAACGTGCCACTTATTTAAAAATTGAATTCAAACGCTGCAACACCAACATCGCGCTGTAATAATCCAGGCGGAACGTCTCGGTTCCTAATGCCCAGACGCGCTTGTTCTTCACCGACGGCAGATGCGCCAGCAGCGGGTTGGCGTAAATCGCGTCCACGTCTTTCTGATCGCCGGCAAACACGAACAGCCCTTCGCCGTTCAGCCCCGTCGCCAGGTTTTCACCCCCTAACTGGATAATGTCGTGGCGTTTGCCCTGACTTTTTGAGGTGTGCAACCCGGCAGGCACGTCGGCCAGCGTAAAGCCCAACTGGTGCAAAAGCTTGCCCTGCGCGGAGTCTGTCGTCCACAGGTTCGCCGTGTGCGCCGCGGCGGTGTAGACGATGGCGTTCACCGGCTGTGGCGGCAGCTTCATCTGCTGTTTCACCTTGGCGAGCTGTTTGTCGAAGGCAGCGATGCGCTCTGCGGCCTGTGTCTCCTGCCCGGTGATCGTCCCCAGTTGGGTCAGCAGTTCCTGCCAGCTTTTGTCGTCGTAGTTAATGATAAGCGTCGGCGCGATGGCGGAAAGCTGATCGTAGAGCGCCAGCGCGGAATCCCCGCCGGTGGCGCTGATCAAAATCAGGTCCGGCATCTGGGCCGCGACGGCTTCGGCGCTCGGCTCGCCGATGTACAGCCGGGCAACCTTACGCTGTTTGGCGATATCGCCCCACTGACGCAGGAAGCCCTGCGCATCCGCCACGCGGTTGTTTGGCGTGGTCGCGCCGCTGGCAATGACCGGCGCGTCAATGGCCAGCAGGGAGCCGGTTAAGGTCACGCTGGTGGAGACAATGCGCGTCGGTTTGCTCTCAAGCGTGTGAACGCCGCGGCTGTCGGTGACCTGGCGCGGCCAGTCGGCGGCGAGGGCTGAGGTTAGTCCTAAAACAAAAAGTCCTGTTAAAAGAAGGGCATTGCGGCAAACGGCAGCGATTTTCACAGAGCGGCATCCTGATTTTATTGAAGATAATGCTTCTCATTTTCAGGGCTGTAGGGAAGGGATGCAAGCGTTTGTCGCACAAGTTATTTGCCCGACGGTTGACAGCGGGGCGATGTGGGATTAGGTTAGCCGACGAAAATATAAATGATAATCATTATTGCTTCTTTTATCATTTTAAGGAGGATGATATGGACACGTCCCTGGCTGAGGAAGTTCAGCACACCGCGACAACGCTGCAATCAGACAGCTTTTTCTTTATGTCGCCTTACCGCAGTTTTACCACGTCCGGCTGTTTTGCCCGTTTTTCTGAACCCGCCGTCGGCAGTGACGATCCGGCGGGTCCCTTTCAGCAGAAATTAGCTCAGGCTTTCCGGAATGCGAAAAACAGCGGCATTGCCCATCCGGTGATGGTAGGGGCGATCCCCTTCGATACCCGCAAACCGTCATCGCTGTTTATTCCGCAACGCTGGCAAACCTTCTCCCGCCCGGCGCGTCAGCAGTCCGCACGTTATGCCTCCGGCGCGCAGACGCTGAACGTGCAACAGCGCACCGAGATCCCGTCGCAGCCGGTTTTCGAGGAGATGGTTGCTCGCGCCGCGTCGCTCACCGCTACGCCGCAGGTGAATAAGGTGGTGCTGTCGCGCCTGATTGATATCGCTACCGACAAACAGATCGATAGCAGCGCGCTGATGGAGCGTCTTATCGCCCAGAACCCGGCGAGCTTTAACTTCCACGTACCGCTGGAAGACGGCGGCGTGCTGCTGGGCGCCAGCCCGGAACTGCTGCTGCGCAAAGAGGGCGCGCACTTTAGCTCGCTGCCGCTGGCAGGCTCTGCGCGCCGTCAGCCGGACGATGTGCTGGATCGCGAAGCGGGCACTAAGCTGCTGGCCTCCGAAAAAGACCGCCACGAGCACGATCTGGTCACGCAGGCGATGAAAACCATTCTGGAACCGCGTAGCCATCATCTGAGCATGCCGGCTTCCCCGCAGCTCATCACCACCCCGACGCTGTGGCATCTGGCCACGCCGGTAGAAGGTGAGGCACGTGAAAACGAGAACGCCCTGACGCTGGCCTGCCTGCTGCACCCGACGCCCGCGCTGAGCGGCTTCCCGCATCAGGCGGCAAAAGAGCTGATTGCCGAGCTGGAGCCGTTCGACCGCGAGCTGTTCGGCGGCATCGTCGGCTGGTGCGACAGCGAAGGTAACGGCGAGTGGGTGGTAACTATCCGCTGCGCGCGGCTGCATCAAAATACCGTTCGCCTGTTTGCCGGCGCGGGCATTGTGCCTGCCTCCTCCCCGTTCGGCGAGTGGCGCGAGACGGGCGTGAAGCTCTCCACCATGCTCAACGTGTTTGGTTTGCACTAAGGAATACTCATGACCATCCCTTTTACCCGCTGGCCTGAGGAGTTTGCCCGCCGCTACCGTGAAAAAGGCTACTGGCAGGATCTGCCGCTGACCCACATCCTGACGGACCATGCGGACAGCGATACGGTCGCGATAATTGACGGCGATCGCCGCATCACCTACCGCGCGTTTAATCAGGCGGTGACGAATCTGGCGTCCTCCCTTCAGGCGCAGGGGCTGCATCGCGGGGAGACCGCGCTGGTGCAGCTTGGCAACGTGGCTGAGTTCTACATCACCTTCTTCGCGCTACTGCAAATCGGCGTCGCGCCGGTCAACGCGCTCTTTAGCCATCAGCGCAGTGAACTCAACGCCTACGCGGAGCAGATTAAACCCGCCGTGCTGATTGCCGATCGCGACCACGCGCTGTTCTCGGGCGACGATTTTCTCAACACCTTTGTGGATGCGCATCGCTCGGTACGCGTTGTGCTGCTGCGTGGCGATAAGGGCGAACATGCGCTGGAGGCGGCGATTGCGCGCCCGGCGGACAATTTCATCCCGAACCCGACGCCCGCCGACGAAGTGGCGTTCTTCCAGCTCTCCGGCGGCAGCACCGGCACGCCGAAGCTGATCCCGCGCACGCATAACGATTACGACTACAGCATCCGTCGCAGCAACGAAATCTGCGGTATCACTGCGCACACCCGCTATCTGAACGCGCTTCCCGCGGCGCACAACTACGCCATGAGCTCGCCAGGATCGTTAGGCGTTTTCACGGCGGGTGGCTGCGTGGTGCTGGCTAACGATCCGAGCGCCACGCTCTGCTTCCCGCTGATTGAGCAGCATCAGATAAATGTCACCTCGCTGGTGCCGCCTGCGGTCAGCCTGTGGTTGCAGGCGATTGCCGACGGCGCGGGGAACGCCCAGCTGAAATCCCTCAGGCTGCTCCAGGTGGGCGGCGCACGCCTCTCCGCCACGCTTGCGGCGCGCATTCCGGCGGAAATTGGCTGCCAGCTTCAGCAGGTGTTTGGCATGGCGGAAGGGCTGGTGAACTATACCGCCCTCGACGATGCGCCGGAGCGCATCATCAATACCCAGGGCCGCCCGATGTGCCCGGACGATGAAGTGTGGGTGGCGGACGAGGACGGTAACCCGCTGCCGCGCGGGGAGGTCGGGCGTCTGATGACGCGCGGCCCTTACACCTTCCGCGGCTATTTCAACAGCCCGGACCACAACGCCAGCGCCTTCGATGCCAACGGCTTCTACTGCTCGGGCGATCTGATCGCCATCGATGAGCAGGGTTACATCACCGTGCAGGGGCGCGAGAAAGATCAGATCAACCGCGGTGGCGAGAAGATCGCCGCCGAAGAGATCGAAAACCTGCTGCTGCGCCACGACGCGGTGATCCACGCCGCGCTGGTGAGCATGGAGGACAGCCTGCTGGGCGAAAAAAGCTGCGCGTACCTGGTGGTGAAACAGCCGCTGCGCGCGGTGGAGGTGCGCCGCTTCCTGCGCGAGCAGGGCGTTGCCGAATTTAAGCTGCCGGACCGCGTGGAGAGCGTGGATGCGCTTCCGCTCACGCCGGTCGGCAAAGTTGATAAGAAACAGTTGCGCCTGTGGCTTGCTGAACGCGCCCGGGGCTGAGGAACAGAGAATGGCTATTCCAAAATTAACCGCATATGCGCTGCCAACCGCCGCCGAACTGCCGACCAGTAAAGTAAGCTGGGCGTTTGAGCCGGAGCGCGCCGCGCTGCTGATCCACGATATGCAGGAGTACTTCCTGAATTTCTGGGGCGAAAATAGCGACATGATGCAGCAGGTAGTGGCGAACATCGCTAAACTGCGCGCGTACTGCAAAGAGCACAATATTCCGGTGTACTACACCGCGCAGCCGAAAGATCAGAGCGATGAAGACCGCGCCCTGCTGAACGATATGTGGGGGCCGGGTCTGACTCGCTCGCCGGAGCAGCAGCGCATCGTCGCTGAGCTGACCCCGGACGAAGCGGACACCGTGCTGGTGAAGTGGCGCTACAGCGCGTTCCACCGCTCCCCGCTGGAGCAGATGCTGAAAGAGACCGGCCGCAACCAGCTTTTGATCACCGGCGTGTACGCCCACATCGGCTGCATGACCACCGCCACCGACGCCTTTATGCGCGACATCAAACCGTTCTTTATCGCCGACGCGCTGGCGGATTTCACCCGCGACGAGCACCTGATGTCGCTGAAATACGTGGCCGGACGTTCGGGCCGCGTGGTGATGACCGACGAGTTGCTGCCGTCTGTTCCGGCAACGAAAGCCGCGCTGCGTGAGCTGATCCTGCCGCTGCTGGACGAGTCCGACGAGCCGATGGATGACGAAAACCTGATCGACTACGGTCTGGATTCAGTACGGATGATGGCGCTCGCCGCCCGCTGGCGCAAAGTGCACGGCGACATTGATTTCGTGATGCTGGCAAAAAATCCGACCCTCGACGCCTGGTGGGCGCTGCTCTCCCGCGAGGTGAAGTGATGGCTTTTGATTTTACCGGTAAAACCGTCTGGGTGACGGGCGCGGGTAAGGGCATTGGCTATGCGACCGCGCTGGCATTTGTGGAGGCCGGGGCGCAGGTGACCGGGTTCGATCTGGCTTTCCCTCACGGCGAATATCCGTTTGCCACCGAAACGCTGGACGTGGCGGATGCGGCGCAGGCGAGTGATGTCTGCGGGCGTTTGCTCAGCAGCCTTGAGCGGCTCGACGTGCTGGTTAACGCGGCGGGCATTCTGCGTATGGGCGCGACGGATCAGCTTTCGCAGGAGGACTGGCAGCAGACCTTTGCGGTCAACGTCGGCGGCGCGTTCAACCTGTTCCAGCAGACGATGGGCCAGTTCCGTCGTCAGCAGGGCGGGGCGATTGTGACCGTAGCCTCTGACGCGGCGCACACGCCGCGCATCGGCATGAGCGCCTACGGCGCGTCGAAAGCGGCGCTGAAAAGCCTGGCGCTGACAGTCGGGCTGGAGCTGGCGGGCAGCGGCGTACGCTGTAACCTGGTGTCGCCGGGTTCTACGGATACCGACATGCAGCGCACGTTGTGGACCAGCGATGATGCGGAACAGCGGCGCATTCGCGGCTTCGGCGAGCAGTTCAAACTCGGCATTCCGCTCGGTAAAATTGCCCGTCCGCAGGAGATTGCCGCGACCGTGCTGTTCCTGGCATCCGATGCCGCCAGCCATATCACCTTGCAGGATATCGTGGTGGACGGCGGCTCCACGCTGGGGGCGTAATGATCTGGAAACGTCATTTATCCCTCGACGAACTGAATGCCACTAGCCAGAACACGATGGTGGAACACCTTGGCATCGTCTATACCCGCCTCGGGGACGATACGCTGGAAGCGGAGATGCCGGTGGATGCGCGCACCCACCAGCCGTTTGGCCTGCTGCACGGCGGTGCGTCGGCGGCGCTGGCGGAAACGCTGGGGTCGATGGCCGGTTTTCTGATGACCCGCGACGGGCAGAATGTGGTGGGCACGGAACTGAACGCTACGCACCACCGCGCGGTCTCTCACGGTAAGGTGCGCGGCGTATGTCAGCCGCTGCATCTGGGCCGCTCCAGTCAGAGTTGGGAGATTGTGGTGTTCGACGAGCAGGGGCGGCGCTGCTGTACGTGTCGGTTGAGTACGATGGTGCTGGGTTAGATTGTGCGGCGGGAGTGCCGGGTGGCGGCTTCGCCTTACCCGGCCTACGAAACATGCAGGCCCGGTAAGCGAAGCGCCACCCGGCGGTTGTTACAACATCGATACCACCCGCTTCAACAGCCGAACTCGCGGCGCAATGGACGCTTTATCCAGCCATTCCGCCGGGCTGTGGAACCCGGCGCCAACCGGCCCGAAGCCGTCAAGCGTGGGGATGCCGAGCGCGGCGGTGTGGTTGGCGTCGCTGCCGCCGCCGACTGCCTGCCAGGTAATGTCGATGCCTTCCGCTTTACCCGCCGCTTCAACCTGCTGCATCAGCGCCTGCGTCGCGTCGCTCGCGGCCATCGCCGGTTTGTGATTAACCCGCGTCAGCGTGGTGGTCACGCCGTCTAAAAAGCCTTGTTCACATAACAACTCCAGCGCCTGGTTCACCCGGTCATACTCGTCGTTTTCCCAGAAGCGAACGTCCAGTTCTGCCACAGCGCTGTCCGCGACCACGTTCGCCGCGCTGCCGCCCTGAATCACGCCGACGTTAAGTGTAGTGCCGCGATCCCAGTCCGTCAGCGCATTGATGGCGATAACGCTCTTTGCCAGCGCGGTGATCGCCGAGCGGCCTTTTTCCGGGTCATTGCCCGCGTGTGCGGCCACGCCGCTAAAGGTGAAGTGATAGCCCGCCATCCCTTTACGCGCTTTCACCAGCGAACCGTCGGCGCGGGCGGCTTCGCACACCAGCACGCAGCGGGAACGCTTAGCCAGCTCGCCAATCCACTCATGGGAATGGACAGATCCGGTCTCTTCGTCCGGGTTCATCGCAACGGCAATCGCGAGACGATCGTTGTCTGCGGCGTCAAGCGCGCGCATTGCCCACAAAATATTCAGAAGTCCGCTCTTCATATCCGAGACACCGGGGCCGTACAGGCGGGTTTCATCCTCGCTCAGCGGACGCGCGGCCACGGTGCCGGCGGGAAATACGGTATCCAGATGCCCGACCAGCAGCACGTCGAACCGTTCCGCCTGCGGCTTGTTACTGACGAAGACGCCGGGGCCCACCTTGTCGCCCAGGTTCACCTGCTCCGTATGCCAGCCTTCGCGCTGCCACAGTTGCTGCATGATGCCTGCAACAGCGGCGACGCCGTCAATCGTCTGGGTGCCGCAGTCTACGTTCACCAGGGTTTTCAGCTCTTCGATATAATGGTCAAGATTCATGTTCACGTCCTGTTCAGAGAATAATGCGCATCAGCAGCATGGCTAAGAAAGCGTTGACCACCGAGAGGGCGATCATCAGCGGAATACGTTTGGCGCGGGTGCCAATCACCCCCAGAATGCGGCCCAGGTACTGCACCTGCGAGCCCATCAGGTAGATGGCGGGCGCCAGGATCGCCAGGTGCTCGCCGGTGAGGATGCCTTTATCAAACAGGCCGATGGCAACGCCGATCCCGCCGCCCATCGACATCCAGCCGCCAATCAGCACGGCGGCCGCTTCGCCCGGCAGGCCAAACAGGCCCATCAGCGGGGAAAAGATTGTGCCCAGCCCTTTCAGCGCGCCGGTAATTTCCAGCGCCTTGATGATGATAAAGGCCATCACCACGTTGGGCAGCGTGCTGCTGGTGGCAATGCTCCAGCCTTTGCGCGCGCCTTCGATAAACACATCGGTAATGACGGGATTGGACTGTGGGGCACTCATGCGGCGTCTCCTTTATGGGTAAACGTCAGGATCAGGCGCAGCAGATTGGCGCCGACAATTTTCATGATAAACATCACCGCGATACAGGCCCCGATGGAGGTGGGCACCGCCGCCGTGCCGTCAACGGCGAGCAGCGTGAAGAGGATCGCCCCGGAAGAGAAAAAGTTGGTGATCATCGCCCCGGCGGAGAACTGGAACATGGCGAAAACGTCTTTCTCTTTTTCGCTGATTTGCCCTTCATCAGAGAGATTACGGGTAAGCGACGCGCCCACGTCGGTACTTTGCAGGCTGCCAATCAGCGCCAGCCCGGTGGTGCCAGGGATCCCCAATAGCGGGCGCAGCAGAGGAGTTAAGAGTTTGCGCGCGGCACGCAGGGCGCCATAGTGCTCCAGCACGTTGATCATCCCCAGGGCGAACATCACCGCAGGAATTAAACCGAGCGCGAAGAGAAACCCGTCCATCGCGCCGCTGCCGCCGGTGCCGCGAAAGGCGCTGCTGGCTGTGGTTAACGTACCGTCATCCAGACTGGCCTTGCTGACCACTTTGCCAAAAGCGCCGTTGAGGGTGGTGAAATCAAAGACGCCGTACCACTCTTGTCCGCCTAACAGACCCGAGAAGAAAACGGCTGCAAACGCCAGCGCGAAGTACGCGCCCGGCCCGACCTGACTATCCTGAGGTACTGAACTGTTCATATCCTTTTCCTTGTATGCACGCGATTGCGCAGGATCATTCTGGCGAGGTTATGGCCAAAAAAAATGATACAAATCATTCCGTAAGGCGGTGTCTGGCCGAAAAAGGTAAAAGTGTGAACGGTGACGCTACGAAAGTGATCGGCTTAACAATGTGGTGTAAATGTCTGGTTTGACCACGCATTATTGCGTTTCAAAGTTGTTAAATTTTATCCGTTGTTCTAGAAACAAAATGTAACATCTCACTGTTTCACAACAACGGATAACCATTATGAACAACTCAGGGAAATACCTTATATGGGCAGGGCTCTCCGTTGTGGGAGCCTTTGCCCTGGGCTACATCGCCCTCAACCGGGGGGAGCAGATCAATGCGCTCTGGATCGTGGTCGCCTCCGTCTGCATTTATCTGATCGCATACCGTTTTTATGGCCGTTATATCGCGAAGACGGTACTGGGCGTAGACGGCACGCGCATGACGCCGGCCGTGCGTCATAACGATGGTCTGGACTACGTGCCGACCGATAAAAAAGTGCTGTTCGGTCACCATTTCGCGGCGATTGCCGGGGCAGGCCCGCTGGTGGGGCCGGTACTGGCCGCGCAGATGGGCTACCTGCCGGGGATGATCTGGATCCTCGCGGGGGTGGTGCTGGCGGGCGCGGTGCAGGACTTCATGGTGCTGTTCGTCTCCACCCGTCGCGACGGTCGTTCGCTGGGTGAGCTGGTGAAAGAGGAGATGGGGGCAACTGCCGGGGTGATTGCGCTGGTGGCGACCTTTATGATCATGGTCATCATCCTCGCGGTACTGGCGATGATTGTGGTGAAAGCCTTGACCCACAGCCCGTGGGGAACCTATACCGTCGCCTTCACCATTCCGCTGGCGCTGTTCATGGGGATCTACATCCGCTATCTGCGTCCGGGACGCATTGGTGAAGTTTCAGTCATTGGCCTGGTGTTCCTGGTGTTTGCTATTATCTCCGGCGGCTGGGTGGCGGAAAGCCCGACCTGGGCACCGTTCTTCGACTTCACCGGCGTGCAGCTGACCTGGATGCTGGTGGGCTACGGCTTCGTGGCGGCGGTGCTGCCGGTATGGCTCCTGCTGGCCCCGCGTGACTACCTCTCTACGTTCCTGAAAATTGGTACCATCGTCGGGCTGGCGATCGGCATTCTGATTATGCGCCCGACCCTGACCATGCCTGCCCTGACCAAATTCATTGACGGCACCGGGGCCCGGTCTGGACCGGCAATCTGTTCCCGTTCCTGTTTATCACCATCGCCTGTGGGGCAGTGTCTGGCTTCCATGCGCTTATCGCCTCCGGGACCACGCCGAAGATGCTGGCGAATGAAAATCAGGCCTGCCTGATTGGCTATGGCGGCATGCTGATGGAATCCTTCGTGGCGATTATGGCGCTGGTCTCGGCCTGTATTATCGACCCGGGCGTGTACTTCGCGATGAACAGCCCGATGGCGGTACTGGCCCCGGCCGGCACTGTTGACGTGGTCGCCTCTGCTGCGCAGGTGGTGAGCGGCTGGGGCTTTGCGATCACCCCTGATACGTTGACGCATATCGCTAACGAGGTCGGCGAGCAGTCGATTATCTCCCGTGCGGGCGGGGCGCCGACGCTGGCGGTGGGTATGGCCTACATCCTGCACGGTGCGCTGGGCGGGCTGATGGATGTCTCGTTCTGGTATCACTTCGCCATTCTGTTCGAGGCGCTGTTTATCCTAACGGCGGTGGATGCCGGTACGCGCGCGGCGCGCTTTATGTTGCAGGATCTGCTGGGGGTGATCTCCCCGAATCTGAAACGTACCGATTCACTCCCGGCTAACCTGCTGGCGACGGCACTGTGCGTGCTGGCGTGGGGCTACTTCCTGCATCAGGGCGTGGTCGATCCGCTGGGCGGGATTAACACCCTGTGGCCGCTGTTCGGTATCGCCAACCAGATGCTGGCGGGCATGGCGCTGATGCTTTGTGCCGTAGTCCTGTTCAAGATGAAGCGCCAGCGTTACGCATGGGTGGCGCTGGTGCCAACGGCGTGGCTGCTGATCTGTACCCTGACAGCAGGCTGGCAGAAAGCCTTCAGCCCGGACAACAAGGTGGGCTTCCTGGCCATTGCCAACAAGTTCCAGGCGATGATCGACAGCGGCAAGATCCCGGCGCAGTACACCGAATCTCAGCTGTCCCAGCTGGTGTTTAACAACCGCCTGGACGCCGGGCTGACCATCTTCTTTATGGTGGTGGTTGTGGTGCTGGCGTTGTATTCTCTGAAAACCGCGCTGGCGGCGTTGAAAGTCGACACGCCAACGGCGAAAGAGACGCCGTATGAGCCAATGCCTGAGAACCTGGACGAAATTGTCACCCAGGCGAAAGGGGCGCATTAACCCGTGTGCCGGGTGGCGGCTTCGCCTTACCCGGCCTACATTTCTTATCCTCCCTCTCCCTCCGGGAGAGGGCCGGGGTGAGGGAAACAAACGAGAAACTGATTATGTTCGACACCCTTTCCAAAGCAGGTAAATACCTGGGCCAGGCCGCTAAAATGATGATTGGCGTGCCGGATTACGACAACTACGTCGAGCATATGCGCGTCAACCACCCGGATCAGACGCCAATGACCTACGAAGAATTTTTCCGCGACCGCCAGGACGCCCGTTACGGCGGTAAGGGCGGGGCGAAGTGCTGTTAACCCTCTTTCGGTAAATAGAGGCTGATTTGCTCCTGCTTGCAGCCATAAATTGCCGCCAGCTTTTCGCGTGTGCGCTTTTGCGGACGGGAGTCCAGCGCTTCCAGCTGTGATACAGCGGACTGGCTGATGCCGAGTTTTTCCGCCACCTCCTGCTGGGATAGCCCGCGCAGGATACGCCACGCGGCCTGCAGGCTGACGTTCTCGCTATGCATGATGTCGCACACTTCACCCGGTAAACCTACGTTATCGTAGATGTCTGATTCGTAAGGGATGTCTTCCCAGTCGTTTTCATCATCGTCATCATACTCAAGCATGGCTAAACGCATGCGAAAATATTCACCGTAGGGTATGACAACATACTGTTTTTTTCCTTCTTCATCCTTGATGAACTGAATAGTCATATTCCGTATGCTCCTCATGAAGGTAGGTAGTGGTTGTCCGGCGTTTTACTGCCACTACGTAGCAGATATCACCCGGCGGGTCTCCGAAGGTGTAAATGACCCTGTAATCACCTAATCGCAACCTGTAGTGGTTTTCGGGAGAAGATAATTTCTTGATATCCGCGACAGGTGATGTTTTATCGTCCATCTTCTCCAGCCTGAATTTAATGCGGTTCTGATATCGAGGATCGATTTTAGAAAACTGCTTCTCTGCTGTTTTAGACCAGACAATCTTCATCCGTACCTCCACTGTACGCCCACACAAAACATAAGGAAATAATAAGACTATTAGATAAATTCCGAATTTCTTATGGGGTACTGTAGAGCGGAGAAAAACCGCGAGAAAGCGGCAAAACGCGAATCGTCGAGGCGACTCGAACAGGCCTCTGCCGGGCGACAGAGGCATACAGTAAATTTGCGATCAGGCGTTCAGACCGCCGTCCACATCCAGACCGGTGCCGGAAATTTGCCCCGCAGCCGGGCTGGCGAGGAAGGTGACCGCCGCTGCGATATCCTCCGGCTGGCCGTAATGACCAAGCGCGATCATCCGGCGCTGGGCTTCCGCCTGCTCGCCGTCTTCCGGGTTCATATCGCTGTTGGTCGGGCCGGGATGAACCAGGTTGACGGTAATGCCGCGCGGGCCTAAATCGCGGGCCAGACCCCGGGTAAGGGAGTTTAGGGCCGATTTGGTCATCGAGTAGACGGCGATCCCCGGCTGCGCCACGCGGTTCGCCAGACAGCTGCCGATGTTGATGATGCGTCCGCCGTCAGACATATGCACCAGCGCTTCCTGAATGGCGATCACCACGCCGCGGATATTGACGTTGATCAGAGCGTCGATGTCCGCCAGGGTCATGGACTCCAGCGGGCCGCCGCGTGCAATCCCGGCGTTATTGACCAGAATATCCAGCCCGCCGAGGGAGCGCGCCGCCTGCGTGACCGCATCCTGAATCGCCTGCGCGCTGGCGCTGTCGGCCTGAATCGCCTCGCCGTGTCGCCCCAGCGCGTTGATTTCATCGACGACCTGCTGGGCTTTATCGACGGATTTTTCGTAGGTGATAACCACATCGGCACCGGCGCGTGCCAGCGACAGCGCAATCGCCCGATCCAGCCCACGACTGGCGCCGGTGACCAGCGCCTTTTTACCTGTTAAATCGATCTGCATGATGACCTCGTTGTAAGAGTGGAGAGAATCATCATTAGGTATAGCCCGTCGGCGCGATTAACGGCTGAAGGATTCCACCTTCTCAAACGCGGCGCGCAGAACGTCAGGGCTTAACGTAATCGGTAAAAAGTGAATCGACTCCACCGGGCGCAGGGTGTGAGCAATGACCTTGTCCAGCTCGTCGCGGTTATGGATATCGACCTCCAGCGCGCGAAGCGTGGTCGGCAGGTTAAAACGCTGGTATGCCGCCACCAGCTGCGCCAGCACGTCCTCCTGACCGAGCAGGGCGCTCTGCACCAGAATGCCGTAGGCCACCTTGGTGCCGTGGAGGTATTTTTCCGTCTGCGGCAGCACGGTTAAGCCGTTGTGCACCGCATGTGCCGCCGCCACGCGGGTATAGCGTTCGCCCAGACCGCCGACCATACCGCCACCGGCGATAACGGCGTCCACCACGTCCCGAAACGCCTGCGTCTGGTCGCCGCGCTGCTGGTCGGCCAGCGCCTCTTCGCTGCGCTCCAGCAGCACGTCGCGGATCGCCAGCGCACCGTTCAGGCCAAGACGCACGGTCAGCGGCAGGTTTTCCGGTTCAGGGGCGAGTACCGCCGCTTCGTACCACTTCGCCAGCGTATCGCCGATGCCTGCCAACAGGTATTCCGCCGGGGCGTTAAGGATGATTTGCGGCTCCACCAGCACCAGATAGTTGGCGTCGTCAAAAATCTCAAACTGTAGCGCCTGCCCGGCATCGTTGTACCACACGGAGAGCGGGGTCCACGCCGCGCAGGTGGCGGCGATGGTGGGAATGCCCACGAACGGCACGCCCAGACGACGCGCCACGGCCTTGACGGTATCCATTACCGCACCGCCGCCCACGCCAATCACCACGCTGGCTTCACCACCCGACGCGTTCACCAGATGAGTGACGTCACGCTCGCTGCAATGGCCCTTAAACAGCAGATGTTTTGCCCCCGTCGCGTTAAAACTCTCCGGCAGATAAGGGCGTGCGCCCTCGATAGCCCGCTCGCCGTAGATCCACACCGCGCGGGAAAGCTGTTCCGGAGTAAAGAAATCATCCAGGTGCGCAAGGCTTCCCGGATGAGAGAAGTAGTTCGCCGGGCCGGGCACGACGCGGATATCGGTGTTGCTCATGAAGTTGTCCTTTTTTAGCAAGCGCTAACCCGATGTTATGTCTGGACATCCGGATGGCTAATAATATTTCGCTTTATCTTATGCCTTTTCCGTCGTTGTCAGTCAACCGGAGCTGTGAAAAATTCGCTAAATCAGAAGAGTAATGAAGGATTTACGCGGATGGTTTCCAGTCGCCTTGAGATGCGCGGTATCAGCCTGGCCTTTTCCGGCTTTCAGGCCCTGTCGCGCGTGGATTTCACCCTGAATGGCGGGTCGGTGCATGCGCTGACCGGCGCCAACGGCGCGGGAAAATCGACGTTGATGGCGGTGCTGTGTGGGACGCACGATCGTTATGAAGGCGAAATCTGCATTAACAACCAGCAGGTAAGCATCCGCGAGCCGCTGGACGCCAAACGGCTGGGTATCCACCTTGTGCAGCAGGAGGTGGACGTGGCGCTGATCCCCGGGCTGAGCATTGCGGAGAACATTATGCTCGACCAGCTGGCGCAGCCGGGACACCGCTACAGCTGGCGCGCGATTCGTCAGCAGGCGCGGCAGGCGCTGGCGCAGCTGGATGTTTCGCTGGACGTTCGCCGTTCCATCGACAGCTGCACGCTGGCTGAAAAGCAGCAGATTTTGCTGGCGCGGGCGCTCTCGCACCACTGCCGTTTTCTCATTCTTGATGAGCCCACCGCGCCGCTGGACGCGCAAGAAAGCGAGCGTCTGTTTGCGGTAGTAAGACGTCTGCAACAGCAGGGCATTGGCGTGGTGTTTATTTCTCACCGCATTCACGAGCTGAAGGCCATCTGCGACACCCTGACGGTGCTGCGCGACGGCAGGCTGATTGAGTCCGGCCCGATGGCGGATCTGAGCGGAGAGGAGATCGTCGAGAAGATGCTCGGCCACGAGCTGAGCGATATCTATCCGCCCCCGCGACCGCCGCACGGTGAAGAGATGCTGCTGCGGGTGGAAGGCCTGCACGACGACGCGCTGCTGAAAGATATCTCCCTGCATCTGCGCAAAGGTGAAATCCTCGGCATTGCCGGGCTGGCGGGGGCGGGGAAAACGGAACTCTGCAAGGCGCTGTTTGGCGCCAGCAAAAGCCGCGTGGCGCGCGGCGAGCTGAACCATCAGGCCTGGAAACCGCGCGATCCGGCAGACTCGGTGCTACGCGGTCTGGCGCTGGTGCCGGAGGAGCGGCGCAAAGAGGGCATTTTTATCGACGAGCCGGTGAGCATGAACCTTGCCGTGTGCGCCGATAACAGTTTCTCGCGCTGGAGCCTGTTTGGTCATCGTCAGGCGTGGCGCTGGGCGGAAGAGGTGATTGCCCGCGTCGGCGTGCGCACGCGCGGGCCGGGGCAGGTGCTGCGTCGGCTTTCCGGCGGTAACCAGCAGAAGGTCGCCATCGGGAAATGGCTGCGCAATGACGCCAGCGTGCTGATATTCGACGAGCCGACCAAAGGCGTGGACGTGAAGGCCAAAACCGATCTGTTTCAGCTGATCGACGGCCTGGCGCGCGAGGGCAAAGGGGTGATTTACGCCTCGGGTGAATTTGCCGAGCTGGTCGGTCTGTGCGACCGCATCTGCGTGCTGTGGGACGGGCGCATCGTGGCGGAAATCGCCGGGGCAGAGGCCCGGGAAGAGACACTACTTTATTATTCAACCGGAGGAACGGCGTCGTGAGCAAGGCCCTTTCAGTGACCACGGCGGCGTCTGGCCGTCAGCAGATTTTCGATTTTCTTTATAAGTGGGGCATGCTGCTGACCGTCGTCGCGCTGGTGGCGGTGTTTGGCCTGGCGTCGGACAGCTTCCTCGACCCGAACAACATCATCAACATTCTGCGCTCGATTGCCATCGTGACGGTGATTGCCGTTGGCGTCTCTATTTCGCTGACCGTCGGCGGGTTCGATCTCTCCGTGGGATCTACCGCGTCGCTGGCGAACGCGCTGGTGATTTCGCTTTTCGTCTGGCACGGCTTTGGCACCACCGAGTCGATTCTGCTGACCCTCGCGCTCTGTACGCTGGTCGGCCTGTTTAACGCCTTTCTGATCGTCATCCTGCGCATTCCGGACATGCTCGCGACCCTTGCCAGCCTGTTTGTCATTCAGGGTGTGGCGATGACCTACAGCTACGGCGGGTCGATTACCGAGAACATGGTACTGCCGAGCGGCGACATGGCGGAAGGGACCATTCCGGCGGCGTTTGGCCTGCTGGGGCAGGTGCCGACCAATGTGATCGTCATGCTGGTGGTGACGATTCTGGCACAGCTGGGCCTGTCGCTGACCACCCATGGACGCCGGATGTACGCCATTGGCGGCAACCCCGAAGCCGCGCGCCTCTCCGGCATTCGCACCACCCGCTACAAAGTGGCAGCCTACGTGATTGCCTCTCTGCTGGCGGGGCTGGGCGGCATTCTGCTGGCCTCGCGTATTGGTTCATCGCAGGTGAATGCGGGCGGCGGCTACCTGATGGACGCGGTGGCGGCGGCGTGGATCGGCTTCTCGCTGGCCGGATCCGGCAAGCCGAACGCGCTGGGTACGCTGGTGGGGGCGGTGATCCTCGGCGTGCTGTCGAACGGGCTGGTGATGCTCTCCGTGCCGTATTACGCCATGGACATTATAAAAGGGCTGGTGCTCGCGGTAGCGCTGGCGATTACCTACATACAAAAACGCTGACAACACAACGGGATAATAAATGAAAAAGATTGCGCTCTCTTTGGTAGCTCTTGGGTTACTCACTTCTCTGCCGGGCCTGGCGGCTACCCCCGCGCCGGTTCCGACCGCCATTGCCAGCCATGACGGCCCGATCCGCATCGCGGTGATCCGCAACCTGGGCTCGGACGACAACACCACGCAGTTTGTTGCCGGGGCGATTCAGGAAGGGAAAAAGCTCGGCTTTAAGGTCAGCACCTTTTTAAGTAACGGGGACGACGCCAAATTCCAGGATTTCGTTAACCAGGCCATCAGCCAGAAATACGACGGGATTATTCTCTCTCAGGGGCGCGATCCGTACTCCACCGCGCTGGTGAAGAAGGCGGTGGATGCCGGGATCAAAGTTTCGGTGTTTGATACCGCTGTGAACGGCGAGATCCCGGGCGTAACCGTTACCCAGCAGGACGATGCCTCCCTGACCAACCTCTCTTTCGGCCAGCTGGCGAAAGATTTCAACGGCAAGGCCAATATCGTCAAGCTATGGGTCGCGGGCTTCCCGCCGATGGAGCGCCGTCAGGCGGCCTACAAAGAACTGCAAAAGCAGTACCCGGAGATTAAAGAGCTGGAGTCCATCGGCGCGGTCTCCTCTGACGTGCAGGGCGACACTGCCAACAAGGTGGGCGCGATCCTCGCGAAATACCCGAAAGGTAAAATCGATGCCATCTGGGGTACCTGGGATGCCTTCAGCCAGGGCGCGTATAAGGCGCTGAAAGAGAACGGCCGAACCGAGATCAAACTCTACAGCATCGACATCTCCAACCAGGATTTACAGCTGATGCGCGAGCCGGGTAGCCCTTGGGCAGTGAGCGTGGCGGTGGATCCGAAGCTGATTGGCGCGACCAACGTACGCCTGATTGCCAATAAGATTGCCGGAGAAGCGACGCCTGCCACTTACGATTTCAAGGCGGCGGCCATTCCGCAGGCGCTGCTGACCGCCCAGCCGGGCGCGGTGAACGTGGCGTCTCTGGGGAAAATCATTCCGGGCTGGGGCCAGACGGAAGATTTTGTTGCGCCGTGGTTTGCGACGCTGGAAGGCAGGTCAAAATAATGGCCGGTGGCGCTTCGCTTACCGGGCCTACGGTGTTGTAGGCCGGATAAGGCGCAGCCGCCATCCGGCGAAAGGACTTATACATGTCTGCATTACCTCAACCCGAATACAGCCGCAATATGCGGCTGATTGGCCATAGCGATCAGGGCGGTCGCCCGGACGGCGTGCAGCTGATGGTACACCGCGGTTTCGCCTATATCGGCCATATGGTGTCGCAGGGCTTTTCGATAGTGGATGTGCGCGACCCGAAAAAACCAAAAGCCGCAGGATACGTGCCTGCGCCGCCGGGTACCTGGAATGTGCATCTCCAGGCGCATGACGACCTGCTGCTGGTGATCAACGCCCGGGATCTGTTTGCCGATGCGCGTTTTGCCGACGAGAAGGTCTACTACACCCGCCAGGTGGGGGAGACCGTCAGTGACGTGCAGGATAAAGGCTGGAGCGCCGGGCTTCGCGTCTTTGATATCTCCACACCGGACAGGCCACGCGAGATAGGCTTTTTATCGCTGAGCGGCATCGGCATTCACCGCATCTGGTACGTCGGTGGCCGCTGGGCGTATGTCTCAGCGCTGATAGACGGCTTTACCGACTACATCTTTCTGACCATCGATCTGGCGGACCCGCGCAAGCCTGAAGTGGCGGGACGCTGGTGGCTGCCGGGGATGAATCAGGCCGAAGGCGAACAGCCGAACTGGCCGGAAGGCAAACGCTACGCCCTGCACCATGCGATTATTGCAGGCGATACCGCGTACGGCAGCTGGCGCGACGGTGGCCTGACGCTGCTGGACGTGAAGGACCGCACCCGGCCTAAGCTCATTAGCCATCGTAA
>OKQC01000115.1_pt1 | contig 20949 bp, 17 predicted proteins | sample 1611761 | NCBI WGS metagenome assembly OKQC01 (sample SAMN04436767, study PRJEB24849) | human gut metagenome | biome: human gut; feature: NICU; material: stool | host: Homo sapiens | place: USA: Saint Louis, MO | collected 2011-05-05
GTTATACTTATACGAGTCATACTATAATATAATATAAATATACATCCTATAGTTTATACAATTTATAAGCGAGGTGCTTATCATGAAAGAATATAAATCTGTATGCCCTTACGATTGTCCTGATGCATGCGGACTCATTGTATCAGTCGATAATAATAAAGTAATATCTGTTCGAGGGGATAGAGCACATGCTTTCACAAGAGGTACACTATGCCCTAAGATGGCACATTATGAAAAAGTAATTCATTCTCCGTTGCGCTTGAAGTACCCTATGAAGCGTGTCGGTAAAAAGGGAATTGGTGAAGCTCAGTACACTCGTATTAGTTGGGATGAAGCCCTTGATGCAATTGTCAATAATTTCAAAGAAACTATTGATACTTATGGCAGTGAAAGTATTTTGCGTTACTCTTATGCAGGAACAATGGGGGTTATTCAGAGTCCTGCAGCAGATTATTTTTTTCGCCGTATTGGTGCTACAGACCAAGATCGAGGTATTTGCTCTCCTGCTAAACAAGCGGGGTTCCGGTCCGTTTATGGTGAAACATTAGGTATTAAACCACAAGAGGCGCAACATAGCGACTGTATCGTCTTGTGGGGGATAAATGCGACAGCTACAGATGTTCATATTTTACACGATGTGAACATAGCAAAAAAGAATGGTGCCCGCGTTTGGATTATCGATACTCATAAAACCTATACTTTTAGCCAAGCTCATGAGCATATTTACGTTAAACCAGGTAGTGATGGAGCGCTAGCATTAGGTATGCTCCATATCATTCATCGTGACGGTTTGGCGGATACAGATTTTATTAAGGAACATGTCCAAGGCTACGATGAGCTGGTAAAAGAGGTGTTGCTTAATTTTACACCGGAGAAAGCGGCTGAAATTTGCGGTGTTTCCGTGGAGCGGATGACTGAGTTTGCTCATGCTTACGCAAAGTCAAAAGCGCCGTTTATTCGTCTCGGCAGTGGACTATCTCGATATGGCAATGGTGCTATGACATGCCGTGCTATTAATGCTTTACCTGCAGTGGTTGGGGCGTGGCAACATCTTGGAGGTGGATTACTATCGAGTGCAAGTGGTAGTAAATTTGTTGGTAAAGAAGTGATGCAACAGGTACATGTTCATGCACCAGCTAAACGATTGATGCCGATGGTTAAACTGGGTGAAATGCTCACCGATCCAGAAGGCACTAAGATTCATAGCTTATATGTGTTTTCTACAAACCCTGCCATTACCGCACCGGATCAAAATATAGTTCGTAAAGGTTTGATGCGTGATGACCTATTTACAGTCGTACACGAGCGTTTCTTTACGGATACCTGTAAATATGCGGATATTATTTTGCCAGCCACAACATCTGTGGAGCATGATGATATTTATAATTCTTATGGTCATTACACAATTGGTACGGGGTACAAGTTGATTGAGCCAATCGGTGAATCTCGTTCTAACTGGCAAGTTATCGCTGAACTAGCAAAACGAATGGGGTTGGAGGATGAGTTCTTTAATCTTAGTGAAAGAGACCTTATTGACCAAATTGTGCGAACTTCAAGTCGTATATCCAAGAGGGACCAAGAGTTGATTTTAAACGGTGAGCCTGTGGAGATGACGGTACCTGAAAGTTATAAGATGGATTTCAAAACACCGTCTGGAAAAATTGAATTATATAATCCGCAAGATGTAGAACCATTAATTCGGTATATGCCTCCATATGGTGACAATGCACCGTTTTGGCTCATAATCGGTAATGATATTCGAATTTTGGACTCTAGCTTCTGCGAATTAGACTTTAATGATTCTGAGTTGATGAAACTTCGCATCCATCCAGAAGATGCAAAAATGTATAACGTAAATAATGGTGCTGAGGTAGAAATCTATAACGATCGTGGCAGTGTAAAAATTAAAGCATACTACGACGATGAAGTACAGAGAGGGACATTGGTAACACTAGGTGTATGGTGGCAATCTCAATCGAGTGATCCTCACGTGGCAATCAATGCGCTTACCGCAGCTCGTCCTACCGATCAGGGATGGGGGAGCACCTTTTATGATGTACAAGTTCATATAAGAAATCTTTTGTAGTGAATGACCAATTAATAGTCTGTAATGATTACTGTAAAATAGGAATTTATCTATTTATTTCTATAAGTAAAAGTTAAAGTCTGTTACTTATGGGAATAACTCTATACGGATATAGAATAGTGAGGATATTTTTCTTGTATACCCAAGCCCCTTTAGATTATAATAGTAATATTATTTTTATATAACCTAAAGGGGGTTACATTTATGAATGGTAACGATAATCTGTCGACCCGTGCTTATCTGGCTATAGGCATGATGTTATTTGCTCTATTCTTTGGGGCAGGGAACTTGATCTTCCCAGCGGCCTTAGGTCAACAAGCTGGTGATAATGTCGGTTGGGCATTGCTCGGTTTCGTATTAACTGGTGTAGGACTTCCACTCTTAGGGGTTGCAGCTATGGGTTACTCTTCCTGTAAAGATGTTGAAGAACTTGCAAGTCGTGTGCATCCGATTTATGGCTTGTTGTACACAATTTCTTTATACTTGAGTATTGGTCCAATGTTTGCGACGCCGCGTACTGGTACTGTAGCTTATGAAATCGCAATTAAACCTTTTGCTGAAGGTTTAAGCATGAATATGAATATGGAACCAATTTTCTTGGCATTATTCTTTGGTATTTCTTTGTGGTTATCTATTAGTCCGCAAAAACTTGTTAACCGTATCGGTAATATTTTGACACCAGCTTTACTACTTGTAATTTTGTTGTTGATTGTTAAATCCTTTATTACTCCACTTGGTGGGTATGCGGTACCACAACCGGCATATGGTGATGCACCAACGGCTGTGTTACAAGGCTTCTTAGATGGCTACAATACAATGGATGCCTTAGCTTCCGTAGTATTTGCTATTCTTGTAATCGATTTTGTACGCCTCAGTGGTGCTACATCTCGTGCTGTGATTACAAAAACAGTAATGGAGGTAGGTGCAATTGCGGTAGGCCTTCTTGGTATCGTGTATGTATTTATCGCTAATATCGGTGCTACAAGTGTTGAACGCTTTGGTTTGTTCGAGACAGGGGCTCCTGTATTGTCCGTAAGTGCTAACTATTTGTTTGGTGAGTTCGGTCAAATCATCTTGGCCATCATCGTTCTGCTAGCTTGCTTGTCTACAAGTATTGGCCTTATCACTTCTTGCGGTACGTATTTCCACAAGCTGACACCAAAGATTAGCTACAAATTATATGTAGTAATTTTCTCTCTAGCGGCGTTTGTCCTCAGTATGTTTGGCTTGAAAACAATCATCAGTGCAGCAATCCCTGTGTTGATGCTCTTGTATCCGTTGACTATCGTAATCATTTTGTTGGCACTTCTTCATAATGTGTTTGGTGGTCGTCGTTGCGTATATGCATGGACTATGGCTTTCACAATGATCTCTGCCCTCATGACTGGTCTTGAAACTGCAGGTATTGCACCTACAGCTTTGGAACAGCTCTTTGCTCAATATATTCCATTCCAAAGTGCTGGTATGGGATGGGTGAGCTTTGCGGTATTAGGCTTCGTTGTAGGCCTTATCCATAAAGGTCTTGCTTCCGATAATAAGTAATAAAGATAAAGGCTCTATGCTTTCATTTTGTGAGAGTATAGAGCCTTTTTATGTTTTGATTGTTGTCATATAAAATTGATTTTGTGTGTAGAAGTTTCTATAATAAGGATAAATAAGGATATAAATGATAAAAGAAGGAAGGAAATTTTATGCGTAGTACTCATTGTTTACCTAGTTATAGTTTTGGAGGTCATGATGTATTTGACGCTATTCCAAAGTTTACAAAATTATATGGCAAGTCTGTAGCTATCATCGGTGGCGAAACAGCTCTTTCTAAAGCTTTGCCACACATTCGTCCCGTGCTTGATAAAGCGGGGATTAAGGTGCTAGATATTATCCACTTTGGTGGAGAGTGTACTTTTGCTCGAGGCAAGGAAATTGCACAAATGGTATCTGTAAAAGATGCGGACTTTTTGTTTGCTGTTGGTGGTGGTAAGGCCATGGATACAGTAAAAGTAGTAGCTATAGAGTTAGATGATAAACCATTCTTTACAATTCCAACCATTGCATCTACTTGTGCGGCAACGTCAGAAGTGGCAGCTGTATACACGGCAGATCATACTTTTGATGACGTAGCTTTTGTAAATCATCCTCCTGTGCACTGCTTTATTGATGCTGATATTCTCGTAGAAGCACCAAGCCGTTACTTGTGGGCAGGAATGGGAGATACTATTGCAAAACACTATGAAACTCATCTTTCTGCTCGCAATCGCGAGCAAGACTATAATACTCAGTTAGGCCTTACTCTAGCTTCTATGTGTAGTGAACCAATTTTAGCACATGGTATACAAGCCTATAAAGATAGTCAAGCTAATAAACGTAGTGATGCCTTTGATACCATTGCTATGACTGTTATCTTTACTACCGGTGTTGTATCAGGTTGTGTTCCTATGGCATATAATAGCAACATGGCTCATGCTGTATGTTATGGCTGTGTTACTAATAAAGAAACAGAAGAAAATCATTTGCATGGTGAAATAGTAGCTTATGGCTTACTTATTTTGTTAACCGTTGACCAACAAATGGATGAGTTACAACGGTGGTTGCCAGTATATCGCGAATTAGGTTGGCCTACTAAACTTTCACAATTAGATCTTACTGCATCGCATATTCCTCAAATTGTTGAAAAGGCTACATCTGTTCATGATATTGATGTATCTCCATATAAAATTACAGCAGATATGTTGACTAAGGCTATTCAATATATGGAATCTCTTGATTAATATGGTTTGTAACTATTTGTGTATGTTATGTGATGAGGTTATAAATGCAAGAAATTGTAAAGGGTGGCTTATATCGTCATTTTAAAGGCATGTACTATTACGTGTTAGATGTTGCAACTCATTCGGAAACGAGTGAACAGTTCGTGGTATATCAAAAATTATATGATCAACGTGACTTATATGTACGACCACTAGATATGTTTTTGAGTGATGTGGACCATGAAAAATATCCAGATGTAAAACAAAAAGAGCGGTTTAAGCTGATGAGTGGACGCGATTAGGAGGGCCTGTGGAACAGAAGTTTTTCTTTTTCGATATCGATAATACCTTAGCTGTATGGCCTGAAGGTAAAATCCCTGAAAGTGCTCAATACAGTTTAGATGAGTTAAAGCGTCGTGGTCACCGTGTAGCCTTAGCAACTGGTCGTATTCAAGTGGATGCTAAGCGTTTCGCAGAGCAAGCAGGCCTTACTGATTTCGTAGCAGATGGTGGTCACAGTATCACTGTTAATAATGAATTGGTATCCATGATAGGTATGGATCGTGATGCATGTATTAAATATTTAGAGTATTTAGAATCACATAATATTCCTTGGGCCGTAACTGACCGTAATAAACTCGGTCGTATTACGCCGTATAAGGAAATTTTAGAGTGGCATCCAAATTGGGATGTATTTAAAACAACTGTAGACCCTAATTTTGACTTTCATAGTGTTGAAGAATTTTATAAGATTTATGTGTTTTTCAAGGAAGGAGAGGAAGAGGAGAAGGATATCGAGCATATGACACATAAGCTCATTCGTTATGGTGATGGCTGTGTTCTATATGAGCCTATGGAAAAGGCGTTGGGTATTCGTAATATGCTTGAACACTTTGGAATGAAGCCAAATCAAGCTGTTGTATTTGGTGATGGGTATAATGATTTGTCTATGTTTAGACCTGAGTGGTTAAATATTGCTATGGGTAATGCGCGCCCTGAATTAAAGGCAAAGGCTGATTATATTACTACAGACTGTGATAAAGATGGCATTTATAATGCGTGTAAGCATTTTAAATGGATCGATTGATTATCGCTAATTCCCCTAAGCCAGGTGAAGTTTATATGAAGATTTATTTTTGTAGCTGTGGCTACAGAATTGGTGTAGTATAGTTAGTATAATGCGCTTAGTTCAATATTCATGTGTTAAAAGGAGAAGAGAAGATATGAACAATAAACGCAGATTATTTTCAACTTTACTTTGTGTAGCGGCATTGACAGCAGGTCTATTTGTTTCTGGTTGTGGTAGTGATAAAGCGGGTGGCATTGGTTCCGTAGTATCCTCCGTAGTTGATGGCGGTAGTGATGAGAAAGCAGCTGCTAAGCTTAATACACTTATTGATGCAACAAATCGCTTCAATGGTGACAATGCTACTTGGGGTCAAAACTATGCAGACAGTTTGGCTAAATTAAAAGGTGGTTTCCAAGAAGGTGCTATTGGCCGTCAACCTCATTATGATACTTTAAAAGAAGCTTTGGAACAATCTAAAAAAGAGGGTTCTACGTTCAAAGAAGTTGATACAGAACGCGATAATGTATTAAATATTCTTAATGAATTAGTACCAACATTCAAAGATTTGAAAGCTTATGATGATTCTAAAGCTTACATGAATGATGGTGGTGCTAAAGGTAAAGAACTAGCAGCTAAATACGTAGCACAAGTAGAAAAATTTGATGCAGCTTATGCGAAGTTCAATGATGCTCTTAACAAAGCTAATACCGAACAAACTAAGAAACAAATCGAAAAATTGAAAAAAGACGGTAAAAAAGGCTATGCAGCAGCAATGGAATCTACGCTTCGCTTGACTACTCTTGTAGAAAATGTAGAAAAAGCTCCTAAAAATGCAGACAAACAAGCTGTAGAAAAAGAACTTAATGAAATTCAAACATTGCTTAAGAGCATAAATAATGATCGTGGAGAAGTGCTTGTTAACTCTTATAACTCTGTAGTTGGTTCTGTTCGTCAAGTACTTAACGATGCAAATGAAAACAACCTTAACGACATGATTGAGAATTTCAATAATTATATTGAGTCTTATAACAATACAACTCCAGACCAATTTGACTCTAAATAATCGAATTAACTACGTGATTATCTGAGGATTACAAAAACAGAGCTCCTTTGAAGCTCTGTTTTTTGTTGTTATATTATTTTTTTATATTTTTAATCTCAATAGTGCCATAATATGATATACTAAAAAAGAGCCGCTCATGGGTTGAGCGGTTTTTCTATGTAAAATTTAAATCTACATTTTAGTTAAATATAATATTAGTATTTTGGGGGACATATGAACTGGAAACGCTTGGCTTTATGCGCAATGTTGGGGATTACAGTGCTTGGTACAACTGCATGCGGTACAAACAGTGGTGAACAACCACAAGGTAACACCGTGAAAGCAGAAACTGTAGCTATGCCCAATTTTACAAACGCACCAATTGCTGATGAATATGCTATCTTTGATACAAACTATGGTCAATTTAAGGTTCGTTTGTTAGGGTCTAAAGCGCCGATTACGGTCAAAAATTTTGATTATCTCGTGAAAAAAGGCTTCTATAATGGTGTGACATTTCACCGCGTTATCGAAGGCTTTATGATTCAAGGTGGAGATCCTGATGGCACAGGTGCCGGTGGACCGGGCTATACAATTCCTGATGAATTCTCCAATGATTTACATTTCAATAAAATGGGCGTTCTTGCCATGGCAAACCGTGGCCCTAATACAGGAGGCTCTCAATTTTTCATTACCTTGGGACCTACGGATTGGTTAGATAATAAACACACCATCTTCGGTACTGTAGTACAAGGTATGGATGTAGTTGAAAAAATTGGCAAGGTTAAGACTGGTCGCAATGATAAGCCAGTAGAACCAGTAATCATCAATACCATTACATTGGAGCCGATTACTGATGATGCGAAAAATGGTAAATAAGAAAAGTACTTCTCAAGAGTCTCTTTCTGGTGAATGTACATCTACACAAGAGGTACAAGGTATGATTGTAGATTGTGATACAATCTTGAACGACGCTAGTGTTCAAGGTGATGAATCAAAAGAAATGCACTATATTTATTTAGTGCGTTGCTCTGATGATTCTTTGTATTGTGGATGGACTACAGATCTTAAACGTCGAATAGATGCTCATAATGGACATATCTCAGGCGGTGCAAAATATACGCGAGGACGTCGTCCTGTGACCTTGGTATATGCTGAAAGCTTTCACCAAAAACAAGAAGCACAACGCAGAGAATATGCTATTAAACGGATGACGAAGACTAAGAAATTGGGACTTATTAAGGGTGCAAAATAGTCCTTGATTATGGTATAATATGATGATTAATTACTACCATGGAGGTTAAAAATGAAGCGGGTTCTAGTGTCCGTAAAGAGTGTACAACGAGATATGGATGGCAAGGATACCGTAGTGGAACTAATTTCCCCAGGTACGTCACATGAAAAGGGTAATGCTCAATATGTGCGTTATGAAGAATCTAGTGTGACTGGATTGGATGGGGTTAAGACGACCATTAAAATCCATGATGATTCTATCGTGTTGCTCCGAACAGGGGCTGTCAATATGCGTCATCAATACGTCCGTGGTGAAGAACGCGAAGCCGTATATGAAACACCATATGGTGATTTACATATGGCTGTAAATACTCATGAATTAACAGTAGACTTTCATGATGGCGTAGGTCATGTTCATTTAGGATATGATATTTCCGTTGAAGGTGAATGGCAATTTTATAATCAGTTAGATATAGACGTGCGGGAGGATATAGAGCATGGACATGAAGGAAATCCTGAAATCGGGGATTGAACAGGCATTACAAGATACGATTAACAGCGGTGATTTGCCGGCTGGGGAATATCCAGAAATCGTTCTCGAAGTGCCACCTCAAAAGGAATTCGGTGATTTTTCTACAAACATCGCTATGCAATCCGCTCGTGTAGCTCGTCAAAATCCTCGAGCTATTGCTGAAGCTTTGATTAGTCATATGAATTTTGATTGGCTTGAACGTGCTGAGGTTGCCGGCGCAGGTTTTATTAATTTCTTTTTGAAATCTGATATGGTATACGATACGTTAAAAGCCATTTTGAATGCTGGTACTGAGTATGGTGTTCAACCATTGCGTGCGCGCGATACGATTCAAGTAGAGTACGTAAGTGCAAACCCAACAGGTCCATTGCATGTTGGTCATGGTCGCGGTGCTGCGTACGGTAGTGCTCTTGTAAACTTGTTACGTGCAGCGGGTTATAATGTACAATCCGAGTACTATATCAATGATGCAGGTAATCAAATCGACAACATGGCTATTTCCATTGAGTACCGTTTCCAAGAGTTACAAGGTGCTACATTAGTATTCCCGCCTAAACGCAATGAAGACGGTTCTATGCCTGAGTTCGATATTCCAGAAGGGGCTTTAGTGTTCCCTGAAAATGGCTATCGTGGCCCAGATATTATTGAAACAGCGAAAGCGATTGCAGAACGCGAAGGCTTTGATAAATTAAATGCTATGAACGAAGCAGATCGTGTAGCCTTGTTTAAGGAAGAGGGCTTAAAAGAAAAATTAGCTCGCTTAGAGGAAACATTAAGAAACTTCCGCGTTACGTTCGATAACTGGTTCTCTGAACGTATAGTTCATGAAACGGATGAGATTCATCATTCCGTAGAGGCATTAAAGGTCCTTGGCAAAGTTTATGAAAAAAACGGTGCTTTATGGTTAAAATCTACTGATTATGGTGATGATAAAGACCGCGTAGTTATCCGTGATAATGGGGTTCCTACGTATTTGGCGGCAGATATTGCATATCATCGCAATAAATATGACCGTGGTTTCAAAGAGATGATTGATATTTGGGGCGCTGACCATCATGGCTATGTATGTCGTGTAAAAGCGGCTATGGCGGCGTTTGGTTATGACCCTGATAAATTAACAGTATTGCTATTACAAATGGTAGCATTGTTCCGTGACGGACAACTTGTTAAATTGTCTAAACGTAGCGGTGATAGCGTTACATTAGATGAATTGATTGAAGAGGTTGGCGTAGATGCGTCTCGCTATTTCTTCTTGATGCGTTCCTTAGACAGCCAACTTGATTTCGATATTAACTTGGCAAAATCTCGCAGTAATGACAACCCAGTGTATTATATCCAATATGCTCATGCTCGTATTCACAGCATTTACAACCAAGTGCGTGAAGCTGGCATCACATTTGGCGATTATAGTGAAACTGATTTCACAACACTTACAAGTGCAATGGAATTAGAATTAATTAAGAAATTAGCTGAATATCCGGAAGAGGTCGTTCAAGCTGCTGAACATCGTGCACCTCATCGTATTGCTCGGTACTTATACGATTTGGCAAGCATGTTCCATTCATTCTACCGTCAAGGTCGTATCATTGGCGTAGATCCAGCATTACAACAAGCTCGTCTTGGATTAATTACAGCGATTGCCCTCGTTCTTCGACAAGGCTTGGGTATTTTAGGTATTTCCGCTCCGGAAAAAATGTAATAGGTGGGAGGCATCATGGCAACTAAGTATATTTTCGTAACTGGCGGCGTTGTTTCTTCTCTTGGGAAGGGAATTACAGCAGCATCTTTGGGTCGTTTACTAAAAAATCGCGGTTTCAATGTAACGATTCAAAAATTTGACCCATACATTAATATCGACCCGGGTACGATGAGCCCTTACCAACATGGTGAAGTATTTGTAACAGATGACGGCGCCGAAACGGACCTTGATTTGGGCCATTATGAACGCTTTATCGATATTAACCTTAGTAAACGTTCCAATATTACAGCTGGTAAAGTATATTGGTCTGTAATCAATAAAGAACGCAAAGGTGATTACCTAGGTAGCACTGTACAAGTAATTCCACATATTACAAATGAAATTAAACAAAATGTTTACCGCGTAGGTAAAGAGGATAATGCTGATGTAGTTATCACTGAAATCGGTGGTACTGTAGGTGATATTGAAAGCTTGCCATTTATGGAAGCTATTCGCCAGGTGAAAAAAGAAGTAGGCCGTAACGATGTACTTTACATTCACGTTACGTTAGTGCCTTACATCAATGCCGCAGGCGAGTTGAAAACAAAACCTACACAACATAGTGTAAAAGAATTGCGTAGCATTGGTATTCAACCAGATATTTTGGTATGTCGTAGTGAGAAACATATCTCTGATGATATGAAAGAAAAACTTGCTTTGTTCTGCGACGTAGAACCTGAAGCAGTTATTGAAAATCAAACTTGTAGCTCTATCTATGAAGTTCCATTGATGATGCAAGATCAAGGTCTTGACGATATTGTTATCAAAAAGTTAGGCCTTGAAGATCGTCCATGTGATATGACTGCATGGAAAGAAATGGTTCATAAGATCTTGAATCCTAATAAAGATATTACAGTTGCTATTGTTGGTAAATATGTAGCGTTGCATGATGCGTATTTATCCGTAGTTGAAGCTCTAGATCATGCTGGTATTGCTACGGGTACTAAAGTGAATATTCGTTGGATTGACTCTGAAGAACTTGATGATACTTCTGTAGATCCTAAAGAGGTATTTGAAGGTGTTGAAGGTATCATCGTGCCTGGTGGCTTTGGGTCCCGTGGTGTAGAAGGTAAAATTCGCACAATCCAATATGCTCGTGAAAATAATATTCCATATCTCGGTCTATGCCTTGGCATGCAATCTGCAGTAATGGAATTTGCTCGTAACGTATGTGGCATGGAAGGAGCAACCTCTAGCGAATTCGATGAAAATGCTAAGTACAAAGTAATTGACTTGATGAGTGATCAAGTTGATGTAGATAAAAAAGGCGGTACAATGCGCTTAGGTATCTATCCATGCAAAGTGGAAGCAGGTACGAAAACTCACGAGGCTTATGGGGAAGATTTGATTTATGAACGTCATCGCCATCGCTATGAGTTCAATAATGAATATCGTCAACAATTGACTGATGCAGGCCTCGTAATTTCTGGTACATCTCCAGATGGCCGTCTCGTTGAAAGTATTGAAGTAAAAAATCATCCATTCTTTATTGGTACACAAGCACATCCAGAACTTAAATCTCGCCCAAATAATGCTCACCCATTATTCCGTGGTTTCGTAGATGCAATCTTAGAACTTAAGAAATAGATTAAAACGATGGGATCTGTTTTATCTATTATAGGTATGCAGTCCACCTCTGATTATGAAAAACAAAAAAGCTATCCTACCTTTGCAAATTTGGATAAGATAGCAGAATATTTTAATGCAACTCCAACCCAACTATTTGGAACTAGTAAAGAGATTGAGTTAGAAAAGAGTGTTCTTGAATCGAATGAATACTTTGATAAAGTAAGTGAGATTTTAAAAGCTGTCAAATACATCGAGCATTTCCTACATACTAATGGACAACACTTAGAGGATTTACTTTACCTAACAAGAGGCAACCAACTATACACAGAAGATGGAGAAGAGTTGTATATTGATCCAACTTCTCAGGAAAGAACAGTTCATAACCAATATGAACCTGGTTTTATTGTAGCAAGAGAGAAATCTCCACTCGAACTCTTAATTGAAAATAAGGAGCTATTAGATTAAATAAAAAAAGCGATTTTTAGGCTCGCTTTTTCTATTGTATAATCTTATTCTTCATTATCAATCGTCAAACCCTCCGCCTGTAAGCTGGTACGTGAAAATGTGCTCCAAGGTTTTGACAATTCGCGTCACATGAAGTTATTTAAGCATCTCGTTCTCTTTCATTACCATTTTCTGTTATAATAAATAGTACTTCTAAAATAGAAAGGACTTAAGATGACAACTCTTATTAAACATAAACGTGTAGAATTTTCAGAACTTTTTTATGACCTAGTTTTTGTTTTTGCAATTTCAAAAGCAACTGCTTTAATTCACCCTCTTCATAACGTTGTTTTGTCCTGGGATTCTTTACTTGATTTCTTCATCTCTGTTATGGTTATCATCAATTCCTGGATGATTCAAACCATTTATACCAATCGCTATGGAAAGAACTCGTTATTTAATATGGTAATCATGTTTATCAACATGGGACTTCTGCTCTTTATATCCAATATGATTGGATACAATTGGCAACAATGGTACTATCATACCTGTTGGGCTGTTGGCACATTAACCCTTACCTTATTTTTTCAATATTTGGTTGAATTTTTTAGAGAATCAACCGATAATGCTAATCGGGAAAGTATCAAAGGTTTTCTATGGTTAACAGGTCTACAAAGTTTAGGAGCCTATCTGGCAGCTCTTTTTCCTATTTACGTTGGAGTCTATATCTTTATTGCTAGTATTCTGCTAACATTTATTGTGCCAATTTTCTTGATTACTAAAGATGAGCATTTCCAGGTAAATCTTCCCCATTTAATCGAGCGCGTCTCCCTTCTTGTCATTATTACGTTTGGAGAGATGGTTATTGGTCTAGTTAGCTTCTTTACAGCCGAGAGTTTCTCGATTTATTCGGTTCTAAATTTCATTATCATGCTTTCTCTGTTCCTGTTTTATTTTGGTGAATTTGACCATGCTATTGATGAAAAATCTAATCAAAAGGGACTATTTCAAATTTACAGTCACTATCCTATTTTCATTGGGCTTATGTTGATGACAGTTTCGATGGGTTTTCTTCTGAATCCTGAGGCTAATCTTCTCGCTTCAATCAGCTTCTTTTATATCGGAATTGGCCTCTTCCAAGCTGCTGTCCTAGCAAATGGGCCCTATAACAAACACTATCTTAGCTATTCGAAAAGTTACTACTGTATCCAAGCGACACTCTATCTGGTTGCCTTGATTCTGGCTTTGGTTTTCGCTTCTAATCCTACAATAGTGCTGAGTGTTGCAACCATTTTTGCTCTAGCTATAGCTAGTCATTTTATTTATTTTTATGTGACACAGAATAAAAAATATTCCAAATCTAACTGGTGGATATTTTAATGAGATTATAACATAAAAAAAGCTTTGGGAACCAAGGCTTTTTTTTCATTAATTTGTTTTTCCATTTTATCCTCCGATTTGAACTCGCACTGACATTTATTTATAACAACACTATATATCTAGTATGGCATAATCATTAGGTATTATAGGTTTTCAAACCAAATGTGAGTCATTCGTTTTTGCCCCACTTTTGCCCCATTTTTAAATCCTGACATTGAAAATACCTAAAAGTATTTCCCTAAAATCAGCTATATTTCAACATTTTTGTTTATTTTCAATATGAAAAGTTCTTACAAATTCATGTAGGGGGCATATAGCACGACGAGGTGTTGCTAACCTAGCGGGACTAATATCCTTTGATCATGCTATAAGCAGTAAATTTGTTGTAGTACGTAAAAAGAAGAAAGATGCTCAGAAATGAGCATCTTTCTTCTTTTTTATTCATATCGAAAAATATTGGAAAAATATATCGATAAATTTAAAAATAACGCTTGCAATATTGAATGATATTTGTTATTATATAGACAAAGATAGATATAGACGTGGTGTTAAGTGCACCAATACAAATATAATCATTACAATTTGAAACTCAAACAAGGAGGACATGACATGTCTATTATCGGTAAACAACTTCCTGAATTTACACTTGATGCTTTCAAAAAACCTGAATTGGTAAAAGTAAGCACTGCAGACGTGTTGGGCAAATGGTCCATCTTCGTATTCTATCCAGCAGACTTCACATTTGTTTGCCCTACAGAATTAGAAGACGTACAAAACTCTTATGCAGAATTGAAAGAACTAGGTTGCGAAGTTTACTCCGTATCTTGTGACTCTGAATTCGTTCACAAAGCATGGTCTGATGCTTCTCCAAGCATTAATAAAATCGAGTACTACATGTTAGCTGATAAAAAACATGAATTAGCTGATTTCTTCGACGTATTCCAAGAAGAATCTGCTATGGCTTACCGTGGTACATTCGTAGTAGATCCAGAAGGCTTCGTGCGTACAGCAGAAATTCATGATATGGGTATCGGCCGTTCCGCTGAAGAATTGGTTCGCAAAGTACAAGCTGCTCAATTCGTAGCTAAACATGGCGATCAAGTGTGCCCTGCACGTTGGAAGCCAGGTAAAGACACTTTGAAACCAGGTCTTGATCTTGTAGGTAAAATCTAATTAAGAAACTTATACTTAAATGCTAGAGTAATCTAGATAACTCCTCAAACGACATAAACACGGGCGCGCATCGTTTTCCTGACGATACGGTAAGTCCCAATACCAGATGAACCCTCTCCAATTCATCATGGTAAACCTCATATAACAAACTACAAACTATACGCAAAAGGACTGGCCTTCGGGCTGGTCCTTTTGTGTTGTTAATATCCCTTTATAAAAGTAGGAAATAAGTTCTTGCATTTTTATAGTGAGTGGTCTATAATGAAATTAATTCCTATTAATGTGAAAGGTTTTATAAATAGCTTTATAAATATAATATAAGCACTTTTTAATATGGGTGTGTTTAACACTAACGTTTACAAAGAAAGGCAAGATATATGAGGATTTCCACAAAGGGTCGTTATGCATTGATGGTTCTCATTGATTTAGCAGAGCAAGGTCAAGATAAACCAGTGTCTTTGCGATCTGTAGCAGAGCGACAAGGCATTTCTGAAAAATACCTAGAAGGTATCGTAGCTCGTTTGGGTGCTGCAAACCTAGTGGATAGCATTCGTGGTAAATACGGCGGCTATCGATTGTCTAAAAGCCCTAAAGAGTACACAATTATTGAAATTTTGCTTGCTACAGAGGAATCTATGGCTATCATTTCCACCCTTGATGAAGGGGTGAGTACTGATACAGTGATCAACGAACGCACTGTTGGTTTCTGGGCAGGATTACAAAACTATATTCATGATTATTTAGAAAACGTAACTCTTCAAGATGTAATTGATGGAACTTACGCTAAACTTGATACTAAATATGATAATTGGGATGGTTCTATTTAATAAGGAGTGACCACTATGTCTAAAATTGCAAAATCTTTTGTTGAATTAATTGGTAAAACACCGCTATTAGCGGCTACACGTTTTGGTGCTAAATTTGGTGCAGAAGCAAATATCTTCGCTAAATTGGAATACTTCAATCCAGGTGGCTCTGTAAAAGACCGTATTGCAGCAGCAATCATTCAAGCAGCTGTTGAGTCTGGTGAATTACAACCAGGTGGTACAATCGTAGAAGCTACATCTGGTAACACAGGTATTGGCTTATCTGCTGTTGGTGCAGCGCTTGGCTATAAAGTAGTTATCGTAATGCCTGAAACAATGTCCATTGAACGCCGTAAATTGATGCTTGGCTATGGTGCTCAACTTGTATTGACTGATGGCTCTCTTGGTATGAAAGGTGCTATTGCAAAGGCTAAAGAGATCGTAACCGCTACTGCTGGTGCCATCGAAGCTGGTCAATTCGTAAATCAAGCTAATCCAGCAATTCACTACAGAACAACTGGCCCTGAAATTTGGCAAGATACTGATGGTACTGTAGATATCTACGTATCTGGTGTTGGTACAGGCGGTACGTTGACAGGTGCAGGTCGCTACTTGAAAGAACAAAACCCTGATGTACATGTGGTTGCGGTAGAACCAGCAGATTCTCCTGTATTGTCTAATGGTAAACCAGGCCCTCATAAAATCCAAGGTTTAGGTGCTGGCTTCATTCCAGATACATTGGATACTAACATTTACGATGAAGTAATCCAAGTTTCTAACGAGGATGCTTTTGCTACATCTCAAGCCTTTGGTCACACAGAAGGTGTATTGGTAGGTATTTCCTCTGGTGCTGCGCTTTGGGCGGCTCAAGAATTGGCAAAACGCCCTGAAAATAAAGGCAAAAATATTGTAGTAATTCTCCCTGATACAGGCGAACGCTACTTATCTACAGCTTTGTTCCCTGAAGTTTAATCGCCTATCATGGTGAAAGCATAATAATTGCTTTTACCTTAATATAATTAAGTAGTCTCTTGCTTAGTACTATGTATCGATTTTTCTGGATGCATAGTACTTACTGGCTCAAACACATAGATGCCCCCTGTATTTTACAGGGGCATCCTTTTTTGCTTGAATTCTTTTATCATTATAATAGGGTGATGTACTAATTAAATAATGGTGCAGATTATTCATAGTCGGAGAGGGACTTTCACAATAACATTTATAATTGAACACACAAGAAAATTTATAATTGTATATGAAAAAGGAGCTACTAGGTAGCTCCTTTAGTATTTTGGTATGTTTTTAATTGTAATTATCTACCATTTTTAACGATATTATCCATCCAGTTGAATAATTCTTCTAAATCGTAGTCACCAGAGTGATCTACATCAAATGGTGTTGCCATATCTACTCTGTACCCAAGGTTTTGAGCACGCGTCCCTACGATTAAAGGAATTGCAACAGATGTATTGCTATCAGCTGTGCCGTAACGGATACGATAGAATCGTGCATTTGTCGCAGCTGGAGAACCGAGATAGTTCATTGGGTTCATCATAGTAACAATCTTAGCATTTTCTACGTATACATCTTGATTAGTAGTTGTATCGTGTAATGCAGCAGTAATTGTAAAGTGATTATCATCTGTAGTACTTGTACCAAATAGACTGTTTTCACCAGTATCATTGGCACGAGAGTCAAAGGCACCAGGCGCTTTTGAGCGACTTACAAAGTGGTTATATGCTTCCCAGTTAATGTCTTTGATAGTTCCTGTTTTATTATCTCGTACAAGGTATGTATGCTTAGATAAATCAGTACCTTTAGCTGCTGCTTTATTAGCGGCAGCAACGATAAACTCTTTTACATAGTTTTTGAAAGTCCCATTACCATTCTTGTCGAGTTTTAGTACACGACCTAGAGAGTCACGTAATTGTAAGTTATTTACGTAATCAGGGAAGTGTTCGCTGAGCATTTTAGAATATGCTAAATCGTCTGTATTCAAGTTTACACGTTGCATCGTGCGTTGTAGTGGAGCAGAGTTGCCACCTACATTAGCTTGCGGTAATTCGCCTTGGCCCATAGTCACTTTGTTAAAGGATGTGATACCGTTATAGCTCCATTCGTAAGCCATATCTGCCGCATCAAGGTTAGTGATAGGGGCATACGCAGATGCTGCGTATACATTAGTTGCCGCTGTAGCCGCACCTAATGCTTGTAAATATGGTTGGAAGTCGGAACTATTACCAGTTGCACCTTGTAACAAGGATACACCACCGCCTGCACTTGTACCATTTGTGATAATGCGGTTTGCATTACCTGGCATAGCGGAATCGTTAGCGTGTAAGTAGGCTGTAGCCGCTTGTAAGTCAACGATTACTGCCGGGGCCTTACCGATGAAGTTGCCATCGGAAGCTTTATTGGTACGACCACGAGTAGATGGGGAAGCTACTACATAACCACGGGATAATGCGTAAAGAACACTATTAGGTTTTCCATTTTCCACCTTAGGCGTCATGGCTTGGCTCGGCATGTAACCACCTACTGCATTTGGCATGAAGATAGGGGCTGTTTGGGTGTTGTAACTGTTGATTGTGCCGTTGTTAAAATATTCCTCTGGTACATAAATGTTCATGTATTGCTGATCTATGTCGATTGGATTAGCCACGTAAGGGATATATTCGAAGGCGCGATATTTGATTTCCTTATTATCTACTGTGGTAGACATGGATTCATAATTTTTCGCGTCGAAAGCAAGACTAATCTTTGCAGATGCATCAGCTTGCAATGGGGGATCCATTGGTTGGGAAAGAATATTTTTCTCTTCTGTTACAGAAGAGCCTTTTGTAGAGGCTGTATTACGAGCATCTACATAAGATTGCGGTAATTTACTTTCTTGAACCTGTTTAGTCTCTGCCTCAGATTTAGCTTTTGCTTCGGCTTCAGCCCGAGCTTTAGCTGCAGCTGCCGCTTCTTCTTTTGCTAGTTGTTCAGCAGCTAAACGTTCTTGTTCTTCTTGGATCGCAGCTTGTCTTGCAAGTTCCGCTTGTTTAGCAGCAATACGTTCTTGCTCTGCCTTAATAGCGGCTTCGCGTTCTGCTTTAGCTTTCTCGGCCGCGATACGCTCTTGTTCAGCTTTTAAAGCGGCTTGGCGTTGAGCCTCCGCCTGTTGAGCCGCAATACGTTCTTGTTCTGCTTTAATAGCCGCTTGGCGTTGAGCTTCCGCTTGTTGAGCCGCAATACGTTTTTGTTCTGCTTTAATAGCCGCTTGACGTTGAGCTTCCGCCTGTTGAGCTACCATACGTTCTTGTTCTGCTCTAATAGCTGCTTGTCGTTCGGCTTCGGCTTTAGCGGCAGCTTCGGCACGTTGGCGAGCTGCTTCTTCAGCAGCTAAGCGTTCTTCTTCAGCTTGTTGAGCGAGGATACGCTCACGTTCAGCTTTTAAAGCCGCTTGGCGTTGAGCTTCCGCTTGTTGAGCCGCAATACGTTCTTGTTCTGCTTTAATAGTTGCTTGACGTTGAGCTTCCGCTTGTTGAGCGGCTAAACGTTCTTGCTCAGCTTTAATAGCCGCTTGACGTTGCGCTTCAGCTTGCTGAGCCGCGATACGTTCTTGCTCTGCTTTAATAGCCGCTTGGCGTTGCGCCTCGGCTTGTTGAGCGGCGATACGCTCTTGCTCAGCTCTAATAGCTGCTTGACGTTGCGCCTCCGCTTGTTGAGCGGCTATACGTTCTTGCTCGGCTCTAATAGCCGCTTGACGTTGCGCCTCGGCTTGTTGAGCGGCGATACGTTCTTGCTCCGCTTTAATAGCCGCTTGGCGTTGAGCCTCGGCTTGTTGAGCGGCGATACGTTCTTGCTCAGTTCTAATAGCTGCTTGACGTTGAGCCTCGGCTTGTTGAGCAGCGATACGTTCTTGCTCGGCTCTAATAGCTACTTGTCGTTGAGCCTCGGCTTGTTGAGCTGCTAAATGCTCTTGCTTTGCTTGTTGCTCAGCAATACGGCGTTGTTCCTCTTGGATACGGATGCGTTCTAGCTCTGCCGCTTGACGACGTTCTTCTGCAATGCGCGCTTGCTCAGCTTGTTGAGCCGCAATACGTTCCTGTTCAGCACGTAAAGCAACTTGGCGTTGAGCTTCAGTTTGTTGAGCTGCCACACGTTCTTGTTCCGCCCGCAAAGCTACTTGACGTTGGATTTCTGCTTGTTGTGCAGATAAATGCTCTTGTTCAGCTTGTTGTTGTGCTACTATACGTTGCTGTTCAGCTAGACGTGCCGCTTGACGTTGAGCTTCAGCTTGTTTTTGAGCGAGTTGTTGTTGATCAACTTGTGATAAATTCTCTTGTTGGGCTGCTTCTTCCGCAGCTAGTTGAGCTAAACGCTCACGCTCAGCACGTTGAATATCGCGAATTGTAAGTTTTTGTTTGGCTACCACAGCTTTTGTTACTGCAGTATTAGATACAGTTAATGGCGCTATGGATTCCTGCTGAATAACAACAGGCGTACGTTGTACTTGTGTAGTTTGTACTTGTTGCTTACCATCTACAGGTTTTTCTACAGTAACAGGTTCAGTTTTCCGCTGTACATTTATTAAGCTGTGCATTGCTAATGTAGGTTCCATGACAGCCTTTGTATCTTTATTGACAACGTACTGAGGTTGAGTTTGAACCTGTTGTTGAGATTGCATTGGTACTGCTGATTGTGGTACTGCTTGCAATGGTGTAACCTGTTGAGTTTGTACAGGGTTAACGGTTGCTGGTTGCATCACGTAGAATGGTTGAGGTTGTGCCATCGGTGGTGTTTGCTGTTGTACAATAGTGGCCGGTTGTGGTGTAGTTGGTAAGATTGGCTGAGTTGCCATTGGTTTCACGACTGGAGTTGCTACACTTGTAGTACTCTGTGTCGTTGATTCAGCACTGGTACTCGTACCTACTAAATCATTCATGTTAAGTGTAGGCTCTGCATGGGCAACACCACCCAGCGCAGCTGCGGCAAGAAATGCAGCAGTAACCTTACAATTTTTGGATGATTTCATGAATTAGTTCTCCGAACTAGATTTCTAATAATAGTTTAAAATTTTAAAGTTAATTAATATTTATATAGTTTAACATAAATCGATGTAATTGTACAATTTTGAGGATTTGCTTCCAC
>OKQC01000148.1_pt1 | contig 16733 bp, 8 predicted proteins | sample 1611761 | NCBI WGS metagenome assembly OKQC01 (sample SAMN04436767, study PRJEB24849) | human gut metagenome | biome: human gut; feature: NICU; material: stool | host: Homo sapiens | place: USA: Saint Louis, MO | collected 2011-05-05
ACATATTTCTTGTGCTTCTTCAACGGATATAATATCAAAATGAATTCCGTCCCCTACCGGCAATTGGCTTAACCTAGGTAAATCGGCGGTAATGACAGTACCAATCTTTGTATAGCCGCCCGTTGTTTGTCGGTCCGCCATGAGGATTATTGGATTTCCATCTGACGGAACTTGAATAGAGCCAAATACAGCACCATCAGAAATAATGTCTACACTATCGATATGCTCTATAACAGGACCATCTAAGCGGAAGCCCATGCGATCACATTGCACAGTCAACGTATATATTTTACTACCAAAGGTCTTGATTCCTTTCTCTGTAAAATACTTTGTTTGATTCCCGAGAACAACACGCAAAGGTTCGTGACACTCACGACCGCCGCGGTTATATAAAGCGGTATTAAATAATTTATGAGTTCCATAGAAGTCGCACACATTCACTTCGTCTCTAGTAAATGCTTTAATGCCAAACTGATCGCCCGCTTGTAATGAACGCCCCTCAAAACCACCTATTTTAGCCTTTGTATGAGTGGATACGCTACCGTTAATAGCAGGAACATCGACACCACCAGAGAAAGCAATATACATACGCACGCCACATTGGCTGAAGCCACCAGAAATGATATCCCCTTCGTGACAAATAAAAGGTATATATCTAGGCACGACTACATTGTTAATGGTTGGGTGCATGTCGGCCCCTGTAAAAGCAACAATACATGTACCTTGAACAGTTAGCGTAGGAGGTAACACAGTACATTCTAAAGCACCTAGAGGTTCCTTGTTTCCTACTAGAGCCTGTCCCAAGAAATAGCTTTCACTATCCATAGGACCAGCCACAGGCATACCATATTGTTGAAAGCCTACGCGGCCAGAATCTTGAATCGTAGTGTACATCCCTGGCGCATCTACGCGGATTAAAGCAGCCTTAAACTCATTTATACCCACGTAACTCACCCACCTCTACTTCATACATAGACGGAATATATTCCATACCCAAGGATTTAATCCTATGGAATTCGTTTTCATCGATAGACACATAACGAACGTAGTCTCCGGCTTGCAATAGTGCAGCTTGTTTCTTAGACATGTCATACATAGTCACAGGTGTACGTCCAATAATCTGCCAGCCCCCTGGAGAATCTGATGGATATGTACCAGTCTGTTCTCCCGCAATACCTACAGAGCCGGCAGGGATCAAAGTTCTTGGCGAAGACAACCGCGGAGTTGCAATGCGAGGATCCATTCCACCTAAGTAAGTAAAACCAGGAATAAAACCTAACATATAAACCAAATAATCTGTACCACTATGAATGGATACAACCTCAGCTTCACTTATATGATTATGAGAGGCTACAAAGCCTAGATCTGGACCATACTCACCACCGTATATGGTTGGGATTTCAACAATTGTAACACGTTCATTTGCGCTGTCTGTTACAGATTCTTGTAATATAGGATTAAGAATTCTACAAATGTCGGAATACGTATATACCATTGCATCATATTGAACAAGCAATGCACAGTATGTAGGAACTAGTTCAACAATTCCATCTAGTTGTAAGCCTTTAATCTGCTCTATAATTTGTCGGATTTGTCGATTAATCTTTGGATCGATTACTTGACCAAAATCAATAGAGATAGCGCAATCCCCTACAGGTGAAATTGTAGGTTTCATATGTACCTCCTGCTATAACTAGAAAGGACCATCACATTCAAGCCGAACGTAATGGTGCTTTCACAGATAATTAATTAACCTAGTAACTTAGCAATGCCTTTTAAAGATGTAACACCAATATAAGATGTTACGAGCACTACAATCCAACCGGTATAATATAAAAGTTTATTGTGTTTATATGCCCCTACGATTTCGGATTTATGAGTAGCAACGAGCATAACTGCCAACGTAACAGGCAAGATTAAACCGTTTACAGAGCCCGCTAAAATCAATAGAGATGCTGGTTTACCAATAAAGATTAAGATACATGTAGAAATAAAAATAAACGCCATAATAGTCAATTTTTCATTTCTTTCTACAACTTTAAACAATGTTTTTAAAAAGGATACTGATGTGTAAGCAGCCCCTACTACAGAGGTCAATGCGGCACAGAAGAACACTATACCGAATAATTTATGACCGATTTCACCAGCGCCGAGAAGAAATGCAGAACCAGCTGGATCCTTAGAGTCTAATACAACCCCCATAGATACCACACCAAGAACAGCTAAGAATAATAATATACGAACTAGCGCATCAACAGACATGCCCATAATCGCTGCACGACGTACATCCTTTAAATGTTCTTGACCTGTAATACCAGCATCAATGAGGCGGTGACCACCAGAGAATGTTATATATCCACCTACGGTCCCTCCAATAAGAGTTATCGTAGCAAGCCATGGATAATTCGTAGGTACTATCGCATGAGTTACTGCTGTACCTACTGGAGGATTTGTTGAAAAGGCTACATAAGCAATAAGGACAAGCATAACCGTACCGAGTACTTTAGCCGTATTATCTAGAACACCACCCATCTTCTTGGATGTAAATAATAAGATGCCCAAAATACCACTAATAGCGGCCGCTGTTGTTGTGTCAATTCCAAATATAATATTGAGGCCCATAGAAGCACCACCAATATTACCGATATTAAAGGCCAATCCACCAAGGGAAATTAAAAATGCCACTATATAACCAAGGCCTGGCAATACCTTATTCGCAATATCTTGACCACGCATTTGGGATACCCCAATAATCGTCCACACATTAAGCTGTGCAATAATAGAGAAAATAACGGATACAACGATAGCAAATGCAAAGTCTGCTTTCAACTCATTTGTAAATGCTGCCGTTTGTAACATAAATCCAGGTCCAATGGAAGACGTGGCCATTAAGAAAGCTGCCCCTAGTAGGACAGAGAAACTCGCTTTACCTGTAATTGGTTTCATAGGAACCTCCACATATAATAATTAATTGATGCCATACTTATTGCTTAAAGCTCATACTTACATGTAATACTTACTTTTAATACTTATATTTGCATTTTTGTTGGAATTAATTAAGCATTTATTTTAATGTATTTAATAGCGTTATCGGTGTTGAAAATTCGCCACCGTTACACCAGCTTTTGTGAGCCCCTCCCGAATATATCTTGTGAAAGCTATCGCTTCTGGGTTATCACCATGAACACATACGGAGTCGGCCACAATATCAATGATCTTCCCCGTATTAGTAACAACCTTACCCTTTGTAGCCATCATAAGAACTCGGTCTAAAGCCTCTTGCGGGTCTTTAATGAAAGCACCTACTTCTGTACGAGGGACCAATGTTCCCTCCTCTGTATAGCCACGATCGGCAAACACTTCCTGTATAACAGGAATACCTCGTCGCTGTGCCTCTTGAGCAATATAGCTACCACTCAATACCATGGCCGCGATATTAGGATTTACCGCTTGTAAACCATCTAAAATTGCATCGGCTAGTACAGGCGTAACACAGGCTGTATTGTAAAAAGCACCGTGTAACTTCATATGCTGTAAAGTAATGTCATAACTATCACAAAAAGCTTGAAGTGCACCTAGTTGGTACATCATATAGGCTTTTGCCTCAGCAGGACTTACTGCCATCGCACGACGACCAAATCCCATCAAATCTGGATAACCAGGATGCGCCCCTACGGCAACTCCTTTTTCTTTACATATACAAACAGTCGCATCCATAATAAGAGGATCTCCAGCGTGCCAACCACAAGCAATATTAGCACTCGTTACGTGATTTAATACTTCATTATCCATGCCTAATGTATAGTTACCAAAACTTTCGCCTAAATCACTATTTAAATCTACATAATGAGACATATACTATTACCTCTCCATCTTCATTTATTTTATAAATTCTATAGAATATTGAATTTAATGATACGATTATACTAAATAAATCGATGTGTTAGCAATGATTTTTATCATGTATACAAAATTCTTTTATAGCCAAAAACCACAAGATTATAATCTTGTGGTTTGTATGTAAACTCAATTTTTTTATCTGACTTTCCTATATCCAGTCATAAGCTCATAAACCGTATTTTTTATATTGTCCGACTCTGTTATTTCAGAAACGGCACAAATAAAATCGGGATGCGCTTGCCAAACGATATCAGCATTTGTCGTTTTAATCCTCCCAATAGCAACAATAGGAAACTTACTAAATTGCTTTGCCCAATATACATAAGAAATTCCTACAGGATTAGCATTGGGTTTTGTCTGTGTAGAAAAAATAGGCCCTACCCCAATATTACCTATAGTAAATGTATCCAATATATCAATTACCTCCTACAAAGCTAACGATTTCTAATCTGTCAGCAGCCGTTAATTTAGTGGTTGTATATGCTTCCTTACTAAGAATCTCGCCATTAAGCTCAACTACAAAGTGTTTACCAGAATACCCTAATTCATCAAAAACCAAATGAAGTTGCTCACTTGAAACAAGCTTTGGTTCTCCATTAACAATCAAGTCCATAATGACCTCCTATATGAAAAAGCTTATAAAATATCAATATATTCTTCTTGTAAAGCTTTATTCATACTGCGTACAGCACAAAACTTGCCACACATCGAACAGGTTTCACTATGGTCTTCCTCCGGAGCTCTACTTTCACGAATAGAACGAGCCCGTTCCGGATCAATGGCACAAGCATATTGTGCCTCCCAATCGAGAACTTGACGTGCCTTAGCCATAGTGTCATCTATATCTCTTGCATTAGAAATACCACGAGCAATATCTGCAGCATGCGCCGCTATTTTGAAAGCCATAATTCCATCTTTTACATCATCTGCATTTGGTAAGGCTAAATGTTCCGCTGGTGTAACGTAGCACAAGAATGCCGCTCCATGCATACCCGCTACAGCACCACCAATGGCAGCTGTAATATGGTCGTAACCGGGAGCAATATCTGTGACGAGCGGCCCCAACACATAGAAGGGCGCTCCATCACACAAGGATTCTTGTATTTCCATATTCATTTGTATTTGATGTAAAGGTACATGCCCAGGTCCTTCAATCATGGCTTGTACACCATATTGTTTCGCTCGTTTTGCCAATTCACCAAGCCTCACAAGCTCTTCAATTTGACACACATCAGTTGCATCCGCCAAGCAACCTGGACGACAAGCATCACCCAAAGACAAAGTAACATCATATTCTTTGCAAATCTTTAAGATTTCATCAAAGTATTCATAGAATGGATTTTCATGGCCTGTCATGCTCATCCATGCAAATACCAAACTCCCTCCGCGGCTAACAATATTAAGCAACCGTTTATGATTCTTAATTTGATCTATTGTTTTTCTCGTAATACCACTGTGGATAGTAATAAAATCTACACCATCTTGAGCGTGTAATCGAATAGTGTCCAAGAAGTCTTGAGCCGTTAATTCACCCAAATCTTTTTGATGATGAATGACACTATCATAGATAGGCACCGTGCCAATCATTACTGGCGATGTCTCGATTAATTTACGTCTGAAAATACGAGTGTCACCATGAGTGGAAAGATCCATGATCGACTCTGCTCCAAGTCGAATGGCTCGATTAACCTTTTTAATTTCGCTATCATAATCAGTGACGTCTTTCGATGTACCTAAATTAACATTGACTTTCGTTCTAAGGCGTTTGCCAATCCCCTCAGGCGAAATACTAGTATGTTGCTTGTTACAAGGAATAACAACCTTTCCTGCTGCCACTAAGGAACGTAACACCTCTTCATCCATACGCTCTTTTTCTGCGACTACTTTCATTTCCTTCGTAACTACGCCAGCCACAGCCGATTCCAATTGTGTCATAAACATTTTTACATCCTCCTATATAAAAGACATATATAGTTAGGTATGCAAAAACGGGTATCGAACAAAATGATCGATACCCGTATTAAGTATTAGCGTGCTTCCTACGCGGGCATGATCCCGATCAGGTATAAAGGTCAGGTGCTCGCAGCCCTTTCTCAGCCTATATAATAGGCTCCCTTGCATACTCACTATATAATTATACTATTATTATTACTACTTTATTCAGATTTGTCAAATGATTATTCCGACACTTTTACGTCTATTATTTATTTCTCAGCCTTATCTTGGTCTTTGCTATCATCGGAATCTGCTTTTTCAGAGATTACAATATGACCATCCTTAACATCGGCAAGCAAGTGTTTAGCATCGATGTGATCCAAGTAGAAATCAGTTACATTATCGCGGATTTCAGATTCGATAACACGACGTAATGGACGAGCGCCCATAGTTTTGTCATATCCTTGTTCCATCAACAATTCTTTAGCTACATCAGTTACATCAAGAGTGATGTCTTTCTTAGCCAAAGTCTTATTAACTTGATCGAGCATCAAATCTACGATTTTTTTCAAATCTTCTTTGCTCAATTGATTGAACTCGATAACTGCGTTGAAACGGTTTAAGAACTCAGGACGGAAGAATGGAGCGATGCGTTCCATTACATCTACTTTATTTTCATCATCATTGTCATTGCCATAACCGAAACCTGCATTGGATGTAGCAATGATAACAGTATTTTTAAAGTTTACTGTGTTACCTTGACCATCTGTTAAACGACCATCGTCCAATACTTGTAAAAGTAATGTAATAACTTGAGGGTCTGCTTTTTCGATTTCATCGAATAATACGATGGAATAAGGATTACGGCGTACGCGTTCAGTCAATGTGTTAGAGTTATCTTCATAACCGACATAACCAGCTGTAGCGCCAATTAATTTAGATACGGCTGTGCGATCACTGTATTCGGACATATCCAAACGAATGATTGCATCTTTGTTACCGAACATATCTAGAGCTAATTGTTTAGCTAATTCTGTTTTACCTACGCCAGTAGGACCTACGAATAAGAAGCTACCAATTGGACGGTTGCCTTCATCAAAGCCTGCACGGTTACGACGAATTGCTTTAGATACAGCTTCTACTGCTTTATCTTGACCAATTACATGAGCTTCTAAACGAGATTTCATGTCTTTCAAGCGCTCGATATCAGACGCCCCCATTTGAGATACAGGAATACCAGTCATTCTTTCAACGGCTTCTGCTACGTCGTTTACTTGCGCTACTACTTTTTGATTTTCTGTATGGTTATCAAGCTCTGCTTGTAACTTTTGAATACGCATTTTTTCATTGATTGCAGATTCATAGTCTTCTTTTTGAGCATATTCCTCTTGTTTTGCTTTAGCATCTGCAATATCGGCTTCCAATGTTTTAATATCTGTTACAGGATGTTGAGATGCCAAATGAGCTGCTGTTACATCGATTAAGTCGATAGCTTTATCTGGCAAGCTACGTTGCGGAATATACTGTACGGAATAATCTACAGCGGCTTTCAACACCGCATCTGGCAATTCAATGTTATGATGCGCTTCATACAATGGACGAATGCCTTGTAAGATTTTGAAAGTATCTTCTGCAGATGGTGCATTGACCTTAACTTCATTGAAACGGCGAGCAAGAGCTGCGTTTTTCATGATTGTGTTACGGTATTCATCTTGTGTTGTAGCCCCGATAACTGTCATTTCACCACGGGACAAAGCAGGTTTTAAGATATCTGCCAAGCCTTTGGACCCTTGACCATCACCTGTGGACCCAGCACCCAAAATTTGGTGAATTTCATCGAAGAACAAGATAATATTGCCTGCGGCTTTTACCTCTTTAATAAGGTTTTGAATGTTTTCTTCGAAGGAACCACGGTATTGAGTACCAGCTTCCAATCCGGAAATATCGATGGAAATGATTTCTTTATTTTTAATAGCTGCTGGAACGTCACCATTTACAATAGCTTGTGCCAAGCCTTCTACTACTGCAGTTTTACCAACACCAGCATCACCTACAAGTACAGGATTATTTTTAGTACGACGTGCTAAGATTTCTGCTGTTTCTTGGATTTCTTTGTTACGACCAATTACAGGATCGAGTTTACCATCACGAGCTTGTTGAGTTAAGTTTGTCCCCAAACGAGCAAGGATGCCATCTTGTTTAATTTTACCTTGTTGCGCAGCTTGAGCAGCTTGCATTTCCTCATTAGATGGTAATCGACCAGTTTGACGATAAAACGCAAATTCTTCTGGAGTTACTTCGCGACCATTAATCTTATAACTACGTCGTTCCGTGGAGTAACCACCCATATTACCCATCAATTGATTAAACAAATCATTCATGCTAGAAAATTCATTACCAAAGTTGTTAAAGTTGTTGTTCATATATTTTACCCCCTCATACATCATAGAGTTTAACTATTTGACTAATACTATTTTTACTGGGTTTATTTACCCTACGACATTATAATAAACCTCAAAAGTCAAAAAGTCAATATATTAAAGTATGATTTTTGACTTTTATTTTGACTAATTTGATTTATGAGGAAAGAATGTAGATAAATACTGGATTTATAAGACGCGATTAAAATTGAACTTTTGAGTGATTTATTATAAATACAAAAAGACCATTCGATGAATGGTCTTTCATTAACAATATTACTTTGATTTTTTATATTCTGCTCTAAATCCATCACGAAGTACTGCATAGCGTAGTAAATTCCTTATAAAGGATTGTACATTAGGATTTCGCCACTCTAACAAACGAGACCTATCTAGGCAACCTAAATGTATTCTATCATTTTTTACTAATTCAGGAGCTCTTTTTTGAACATAAGCAAGTAATTCTTTTTTAGGTAACGCTCCATCTCGCCCTCTTGTTATAGCACCATTGTGTGTAATTTCAATCATATTAGTATCGCTATCAAACTGACAAAATTTATCCAAATTCAACTGTAATGAATGATGTCTAGTCTCTTTATTTGTTATAGATATATTCAATTGAGTTCTACCGATGCTATTGCCCCAATGGGGATCATTTTCAGTATGTGCGGTAGCACATATACTAATCCCCAAAACCTGATCTTTCCCTTCATAATCCTGGGCGATAAATAAACGTGTCCAATTTTGATAAGACCCTCCTCCTCTGTTTCCAAAAAAAGTGAAGCCTCTAAAGCAATCTTCCATTACACCTATTTTTTCTAAAATCTTCGGAGATGAAATCTTCTTTAATAATAGTAAATTTAAAAAATTAAGGTAAAACTCATAATTTTCTTCAGGACTATCCTCCCCGATATATCCCATATTCAAAAATTTATTTTGCAACCTTTTTGATTTGATATCCTCAAACGTATATGGTTTATCTTTGTTTGCCTTAATAAACTTCACTTTAGATTTTAAAAGCTCTTGATAAGTCGGAATTTTATTGACTTCTTTATATCTACCATTCTTAAATTGATAAACCACAGCATTGATACCATTAATAAGCATGATATATTCAGCATCTAATACATCCCTATATCTTATCGCTTGATCTAATACCATATTACATTCAACATCAATATGAGAAGCTTTACACTCTATTACCAATAAAACTTCTTCTTGGTTATCATCACGATAAACGACGATATCTGCTCTACCTCGTAAACCGTTCTTCACATGGCACATAGGTTCTTCTACACGAATTCGTTCAATCGGTATACCAAGTTTCTTTTGTAAAAATATAATTGTTTTTTGTCGAACTTCTTCCTCCGGAGTTTTCTGAACCAAAAAGTAACGAATAGGATCAAAATAACACTTCTCATCTTGTTGATGTTCATGTAATTTTATTGAATTAAAAATACATTCTACATTCTCCATTTAATTTACTCCTTACAACACCCGCATAAATTCATCTATTTTTCATTTTTAACATTATATCATACATAAATATTAGTTGTCTTATAAAGGGACACTACAATTAAAAGAAAAAAGGTTCCGTATTTCAGTTGAGGCTTATCGACCATCAACTTCCTACGGAACCTTTTTCCTTTACGACATCGGATAACACTACAAGAATGTTATAACGAAATCATCATTTTAATTACTATATTTAGTTATTAACCTTTAGTTGCTAGTAAACTATTAACCATAGCTTTCAACGATTCGATTTCAGCTTGTTGTTTATCCAATACTTCCTTCTGTCTACTATTCTCTTGTTTCAAAGAGGTCATTTCATCTTGCATCACATAAATGGAGCTGATTGGACCACCTTTGTAGCGTTCTGGTACAGCTTTTTTAGCATCGCTGTTACCAAACTTATGAGTATAACCGGCATTGATCATATTATGACGTCCACCTACGGAAACACCCACGTTGAACATTGTATCTTCATTAGTATAATGAGCAAGACCTAATGCTGCTGCACTCTTACCACGGTAGTTACCATATCCAGCCATAACTTGAGTTGGTTCCAATGGATCATATTGAATTGGTTTCAACGCTGACATAGCCGCCGCATGAGCGCCTACTTGTTGTGTTTCGGATTCAACATTAGCAATTGCATTAGCAAGCTGAGCATTAGATTTTTTCAATTGACCAAGGTTAACTGCATCTGTATCTGCTGTACCAGCTGCAACGCCCTTGATTTGATTGTTGCCATTATTCAAGCCTTCAGTAGTCAAAGACACTGTACCAGCATTTGGATTTTGCGGATTAGCAGGTGTGATAGTCACGCCAGAGCCATTTACAACAGAGGTATTTCCTGCTGCATCTTTGCTCTTAATAGTGTCACCTTTCATAACAGTGGATCCGCCATTATCGTCCTTCACTTCTACACTGGACAAACCATTTAAATCTTTAGCTAATTGTACTTGTAACTTGCCGTCTTTTGCATTAACGCCGATATTGTTATCAGTCAATTTCGCTGCGTCAGCACCACCAACAATTTCGAGTTTTTCATTCAATGTCTTATCGATAACTGTATTTCCATTATCGCCAGCGAAATGTAAGCCATCATTCATTGTGGCTACAGTTTCTTTAACAGGATTGCCGTTAGCGTCTTTCGTTTCATAAACGATACGATCTTTACCAGTACCTGTACCTATCAATCCGTCAGCACCTTTAGCCGCTGTAATAGATGCATTCGCACCATCTTTACCGCGTACGCCCATAGTGCCGTCAGCACCGTTCAATACAACGCCCGGCTTATCATTTGCTACATCCCCTACGGACACACTTTCAAGACCTGTCATATTTTTATTCAAAGAATACGTGAAAGTAGTGCCTGTTTGATCAATAGTGAGGTTGTCACCGGCACGGAATTCTACTTCCGTTTTATCACCGACCTTAGTCGCTGCGTTATTGCCTGTTGCTTGACCTGTGCCTATAGCACTGCTCTTCGCCATCCAGCCGAAGTCCGCTACTTTATCTTCTACGGCCATCACACGAGTATCTACCGCTTGAATTTGGTCTTCTGTCGCTGCTTGACCGCTCACAGGAGCCTGTCCACGAGTCCAAGTCTTATTGGATAAACCGTTCACAGTACCTTTATTGTCCTTGTTAACCGTTACATCGCCCGCTTTAAGATCTTTGCCTTCTACAGTACCTTCGGATGTAATATTACCTTTAGCCTTGATGCTACCATCAGTTCCATCAAGAACAATATTACCATTACCTAAGTTAACTTTATTTGCCAACTTAATATCGTAATTCGTATGACCATCAGCAGGATCTACGGTTGCTTCTAGTACCAAATTCGGAGTTTCTGTATCTTTCTTATTAACAGATACTGTCGTTTTGGATGCTGCAGTCGCTTTCTTCACATCGCCGATGTTCGCCGCATTAGTATCAACATTACCGCCGCTCGCTACATTGGAGATGACTTTGCCACCATTGTTTAAGCCTTTATCGGTAAGAGATATTTCATTCGCACCTGGATTAATAGTAATGCCTTTAGGACCGTATTGAGTCGTATTCGTACCGTCTGTCACAGTCGTGCCTGCACTACTGATTGTAGATACTGCATTGCCGTTTTTGAATTGAGCGCTAGTCAAGTTATTCAATTCTTTAGACAATTGTACATGCAACTTACCGTCTTTCGCATTAACACCAATATTGTTATCGGACAATTTCGCTGCATCAGCACCGCCAACAACTTCTAGCTTCTGATTCAATGTCTTATTAATAACTTCAGGATTATTATCGCCACCAAATTGCAAACCGTCTTTTAATGTTGCTACCTGTTCTTCAGTGCCAGCTGCATTAGTATAAACAATGCGATCCGCTTGGTCTGTTTCACCTACATGAGCATCACCTTTTCCAGTCTTAATAGTTGCCTTTGCACCATCCGGATTTGTAAGACCTAAACTAGTCATATCAGAGATCTCTTTATTTAAGGAGAATATAATATCTCTACCAGTTTGATTTACATTTAGGTTATTACCTGCTTTAAAAGTCACTGTATCAGAACCTGTTACAGTACTTGTGGAGTCACCAGAATGAGTTCCGCCATCAGCAGCAGTAGCGACATTCCATGTTGCCAAGGTCTTAACCTTCTGTTCGCCTTCCGGTGTAAGATTATCTAGCTTATTCGTTGCAGCGTTATTGATCTTAGCCTTTGTATCATCATTAATATCAACAGTTACTACCCCATCTGCAGTAGTTGTAGCAGTCGTCATAGTACCATTTTTAAAGTTCAAACCTTTCTTTAATGTAACGGTCTTATCTGTACCATCATTATCCTTATAAGTCAGGATAGTAGATTCTGCTATCTTAGTTGGATCGATACCAATTTTGTAAGTTGCTGTATCTTTGTCCGCACTAAGCTCAGGTGTCACAGTAATCGGGCCATTAGGATCTGCTGCTGCCATTGTAACTGCTTTAACAGCCTCTTGTTTAACTGCTTTTTCTGTCACGGTTACTGTTACATCATCACCAGCTGCAGAAGTCGTTACAAGGCCTGCACCTTTTACATTAAACTTAACATCACCTGTACTTAAGGATTTTTCTGTTGTATTACCTGTATCGCCACCTAAGGAAATCTTACGAGCCAAGGCTGCCGTATTAGTTGCAATGTTCTGCGTATTGATTGCAATATTACCTTTATTTGTGGCAATTTCTGTAGCATTTTTCGTGATATTGTCCGCATTCTTTGCAATATTATCCTTGTTCTTATCGATATTAGCCTTATTCGTAGCAATATCATCTTTATTTGTTGCTACTTGTGTATCAACAGCTTTCAATTGATCTTCTGTTGCCGCACGGCCACTAACAGGAGTTGTAGTACCAGGTGTCCAGGACGTATTAGTAAGCCCTTCAACTGCAGGTGCTGTCACTTTTGAACCAGCTGTAACACTGTTAAACGTCACATCATCTTTTGTTGCAACGGTGAAAGTTTTACCATTTTGCGTAATAGCGATATTGGAACCATCATTAAATGTAACGGTATCTCCACCTGTTACTGTTTCAGCATTGCTGTTATTCGCCTTTACCTTCCATGCGGACAAGCTCTTAACTTTTTGTTCCCCATCTGGTGTAAGGTTATCTAGCTTGTTCGTTGCGGCATTATTGATTTTAGCCTTTGTATCATCATTGATATCAACAGTTACGACCCCATCTGCATCAGTTGTAGCAGTCGTCATAGTACCGTTCTTAAAGTTCAAGCCCTTCTTTAATGTAACGGTCTTATCTGCCCCATCATTATCCTTATAGGTCAAGTTAGTAGTCTCTGCTACTTTAGTTGGATCAATACCAACTTTGTAAGTTGCTGTATCTTTGTCCGCACTAAGCTCAGGTGTCACAGTAACCGGACCATTAGGATCCGCTGCTGCCATTGTAACCGCTTTAACAGCCTCTTGTTTAACTGCTTTTTCTGTCACGGTTACTGTTACATCATCACCAGCTGCAGAAGTCGTTACAAGGCCTGCACCTTTTACATTAAACTTAACATCACCTGTACTTAAGGATTTTTCTGTTGTATTACCTGTATCGCCACCTAAGGAAATCTTACGAGCCAAGGCTGCCGTATTAGTTGCAATGTTCTGCGTATTGATTGCAATATTACCTTTATTTGTGGCAATTTCTGTAGCATTTTTCGTGATATTGTCCGCATTCTTTGCAATATTATCCTTGTTCTTATCGATATTAGCCTTATTCGTAGCAATATCATCTTTATTTGTTGCTACTTGTGTATCAACGGCTTTCAATTGATCTTCTGTTGCCGCACGACCACTAACAGGAGTTGTAGTGCCAGGTGTCCAGGACGTATTTGTAAGCCCTTCTACCGCAGGTGTTGTCACCTTTGTCGTAGCTGTTACAGTATTAAAGTTTACATCATTTTTAGTCGCTACAGTAAATGTCTTGCCATTTTGAGTAATAGCTATATTAGAGCCATCATTAAATGTAACGGTATCTCCACCTGTTACTGTTTCAGCATTACTGTTATTAGCCTTTACCTTCCATGCAGATAAGCTCTTAACCTTTTGTTCACCATCTGATGTAAGATTATCTAGCTTATTCGTTGCAGCGTTATTAATTTTAGCCTTTGTATCATCATTGATATCAACCGTTACTACTCCATCTGCAGCAGTTGTAGCAGTCGTCATAGTACCGTTCTTAAAGTTCAAACCTTTTTTTAATGTAACGGTCTTATCTGCACCATCATTATCCTTATAGGTCAAGTTAGTAGTCTCAGCCACTTTAGTGGGATCAATACCAACTTTGTAAGTTGCTGTATCTTTGTCCGCGCTAAGCTCAGGTGTCACAGTAATCGCACCATTAGGATCCGCTGCTGCCATTGTAACCGCTTTAACAGCTTCTTGTTTAACTGCTTTTTCAGACACAGTTACGGTTACATCTTTACCAGATGCAGTAGTTTTAGCAAGACCAGCACCTTTAATATTTAAAGTACTATTAGCAAGATTAACATCACCTGTGCCGGTATCTCCAGCTACTTTCAAATTCACACTTTTTAACTGTGCCACATTTACAGCATCTGTATCAGCTGTACCAGCAGCCACACCTGTAATTTGACGTGTATTCGTCTCATTACCTACAGCAAAAGCACCTAAAGTAGATGTCAATGCTTTACCGGATAAAGCACCATATTTATCGGTTCTAGAGTCGTTTACATTATAGCCTGCTACACCACTAGCTATGCTCGCTTTAGACTGTGAACCTACAGCTACACCATTCGCTACAGTAACAGTTGCACCAGTACCTAAAGCAGTCCCTTTAGTAGCAGCAGTTGTTGTAGAAGCATCCGGACCTATAGCCATAGAATCAGTTGCTTCTGCACCTTTATTAGATTTATTTCCAGCCAAATCAGATTTAATAGAAATATATTTAGATAAAGTCTTCTCAGCTATTGCATATAACTGAGAGCCATTCACCGCATCTGTAGAAGTTGCACTGACAATACCAGGAGCTACATTTTTAAGCTGACGTTCATAACCAGGAGCACCGAATGATACCACGTCACCAGGCAACACATTTTCACCACCGGCCCAGTTAACCGTATCTCCATTACTCATAGTATAGCTTGTTTGTGCTACACCCGCTGCATCAGTATTAGCACCACCACCGATTGCAATGGAGTTATCCCGATTAGCTTTTGCACCGGCACCAATAGCGATAGCGTTAACTACATTACCAGCCTTACCATCTAGGCGAGTAGCGGAATCCGCCCCCATGCCGAGAGAAAGACCCAAGTCACCAGCTTTAGTTTTCATCCCAATGGCAGTCCCTGCATGACTAGCTGTAGCGGTGATATATTGAGGCAATTGGATATTCGCCAAATCAATAGATGCCTGTCTCAATGTCCCCGTTTTAGCTTGTCCAGTGTTAATATCTGTATAAGTTACAGTTCTAGCGAATGCAACCTCTACGTCATCACCACCTACTACAATAGAGGAATCCCCACTAGCTACAGTATTACCACCGATAGCAATAGATTGAGAACCAGTCGCTTTAGCACCACTATCATCAGACGCACCCCCAATAGCAATTGCCTGATCTTCTGTTGCTCGAGAATGTCCACCGATAGAAACACTATTATTACCACTAGCAATAATCCCAGAGCCAATACCAATTGCCCTATACCCATCAACTGAAGAAGTTCTAAATTGACTGCTAGTCCCTATAACTATACTAGACATATTACTTGTAGTTGCATACTGACCGATTTTAATAGAGCCTTTGTCTGTTAGCTCCGACGGTAAAGTCGCCCCCATAACATGAGCTGCACCACCAGTTACCGTCAACACAGCAAAAACACTAGTCAATACAGCCTTTTTAGCACTATAGTTATTTGCTATCTCAGACACAACTACATAACACTCTTTGCTTTTACTCCAAATCACCTTGAAAATCTTATTCATGAAACACTCCTATTACAACTATAACCTAGATATCCATTTATAAAACCTCATACTTACATATGAAAGCTTATAATTAACCATAATATTTATAATTATATAAAATCATCAATATAACAATCAAGATAAATTCATTTTTCATTCATGCTTTATCATCATACAAAAATCCAGTGTTTATAGTATTATTTTAATTCTTTTTTAGACTTATACCATCTTATAAGTACATTATTTTACTCATTCATATATTAGTTTATGAAATTTTATTCATTTTTAATACAGGTTTATCTTTTTACAGTTTTTTTATGTGTAACTATGCTAAAAACGCAAACAAAAACGGATAGCTCATTACGAACTATCCGCTTATTTCTTTGGTGATCCAGGAGGGATTCGAACCCCCGACCCACGCCTTAGAAGGGCGTTGCTCTATCCAGCTGAGCTACAGATACATAATTTGATGGTGCGTCATACAAGATTTGAACTTGTGACAACACGATTAAAAGTCGTGTGC
>OKQC01000154.1_pt1 | contig 16220 bp, 4 predicted proteins | sample 1611761 | NCBI WGS metagenome assembly OKQC01 (sample SAMN04436767, study PRJEB24849) | human gut metagenome | biome: human gut; feature: NICU; material: stool | host: Homo sapiens | place: USA: Saint Louis, MO | collected 2011-05-05
AGCGATACTAAGACCGAGTTGAATAAAAACATCAGTGATACCAAGACTGAGCTCAATAAAAAAATTGGTGATACTAAAACTGAACTCAACAATAATATTAATGACGCTAAGACTGAACTTACCAATAAAGGTATTCGTTTTGACGCAGATAATAATGATGAAAAAACGAATAAATTAGGCTCCAAGGTGACTGTAAATGGCGACGATAATATTACGACAGAAATCACGCAAACCGGTGACGACACTAAGATCGGTCTAAAATTGAAAAAAGATCTTAATGTTACATCTGTTACGGCTACGGAAACTGTGAAAGCTGGCACTGTAACCATGGGTAAACAAGCTGATGGTGCAACTCCTGCTAATACGGGTAATTACGTAACAGGTCTTGATAATAAGGCGTGGAGCATTGATAATCCTACGATTGCATCTGGTCGTGCAGCAACGGAAGACCAATTGAAAACGGTTAGTGATGAAGTTAAGAAACAAGGTGCTAGTGCAACGGACTTCAGTCTTGTTGCTAATCCAGCGGCGGGTTCCAATGGTGACTACACTGTAGATGCCAACGGTGACGTAGCATTGACAGTTCAAGATAAGAACCATCCGGATCAAACAAAAACCGTAACGATTAAAGATGTGGCGTCTAAATCCGAAGTGGATAAAGGCTTGAACTTTGACGGTGACTCTGGCACGACTATCAATAAAAAGTTGGGTGGTACTGTTGCCATTAAAGGCGGAGCTGCAGCTGCCGATTTAACTGATAATAATATTGGCGTTGTTTCTGATGGCACAGGCACATTAAACGTGAAGTTGTCTAAGACATTAACTGGTTTGGACAGCGTAACAGCTGGCGGTACAACCATCAACAGTGGAGGTTTGACCGTAGGCGGTAAGAACTATGTATCTTCAAACGGCATCAATGCGAACGATCAAAAGATTACCAATGTTGCTAATGGCGATGTGGCGGCTAACTCCAAAGATGCAGTGAACGGCAGTCAATTGCATGACACTAAAACTGAGTTAAATAAAAATATTGGTGACGCTAAGACTGAACTCACCAATAAAGGCCTTCGTTTTAATGCTGATAATAATGACGAAAAAACGAATAAGCTAGGCTCTAAGGTAACAGTAAATGGCGATGATAACATCACTACAGAAATTACTCAAACTGGTGACGATACGAAGATCGGCCTTAAATTGAAAAAGGATCTTAATGTTACATCTGTTACTGCAGCGGAAACTGTGAAAGCCGGCACTGTAACTATGGGTAAACAATCTGATGGCGTAACTCCTGCTAATACTGGTAATTATGTAACAGGTCTTGATAATAAGACTTGGGATGTAGGTAAAGTCGTATCCGGTCGTGCTGCAACAGAGGATCAATTGAAACAAGCTTTGGCAGGTCAAACTGATACAGGGCTTAAATTCAATGCCAATGTAGGCGGTGTAAAAACCAATAAATTAGGCTCTACTATCACTGTTCAAGGTGAAGGCAAAGCTGACGATGCTGATTACAGCGGTGAAAACATTAAAACTTTCATCAACCAAGATAATGATGGTAACACGACTATCAATGTGAAGATGAATAAAAATCTTAAGGCTGAATCCGTGAAAGTCGGCAAAGACGGTAAAGATGGCGTATCCATTACAGGTCCAGATGCGGCGAATGGCGCTGATGGTAAGGTAGCTGTTACAGATAAAAACGGCAAGGAGGCGGTGTCCATGTCCGGCAAAGACGGTATTGGCCACATCGGTTTAACCGGAAAAAATGGGCGCAATGCGGATATTATTGCTGATAAGGGCGATTCCGATCTCGACGGCAATGTAATCACTCGTATTAAGTACCAAGATGAAAACGGTAAGACTCATCAAGTGGCAACCAAAGACGATGGTATGAAATACGGTGGTGATTCCGGTACTACCATCAAGAAAAAACTTAATGAACAATTGGACATTAAGGGTGGTGTTACAAGTGAAGATGAGTTGACCAAAAACAATATCGGTGTTATCAGTAAAGATAATGTGCTCAATGTTCGTTTGGCAAAAAATCTTAAAGGGCTGGATTCCATAACTTTCAATAATGGCACTAATGGTGCAAACGGTAAAACCGTTGTAAATGGTGAAGGTATGACCGTTCAAGATAAGGATGGCAATCCGTTGACTGCTGTTACAAAAGACGGTGTGAAGATTACCAACGGTCCATCCATGACGAAGGACGGTATCGATGCGTCCAATAAGAAGATTACGAATGTAGCCGATGGTACTGATTCTAAGGATGCGGTTAATAAATCCCAATTGGATAAAGCCGCAGCAGCTGCTACTACAACAGTAACGGCAGGTAATAATGTCCAAGTAGATAAGACCACTAATGCGGACGGCTCTACAAATTACAAAGTGGGCCTTAAGGACCAAGTAACAATGGGGACTGATCCTACGAAACAAATTGCAATGGATGGTACAACAGGCACTATCAAAGCTGGTGACAAGGTTACCATCGACGGCAACAAAGGCACCATTAAAGCAGGTGATAAAGTTGAAATCGATGGTAATAAAGGTACCATTAAAGCCGGTAATGTTGCGATTGACGGTGAAAATGGTACAATCAAGGCCGGTGACAACGTAACAATCAACGGAAAAGACGGCAAGATTGCTGCCGGTAAAGTATCTGTTGATGGCAAAGACGGTCATGTGACAGGTTTGGAAAACAAAGATTGGGATCCTAACAACATTACAAGCGGCCGTGCTGCTACGGAAGATCAATTGCAAAAATCTCACAAATCCTTGGATAATAAGATTAATAACTTAGGTGATGACATTACGAAGAAAGGCATGGATTTTGCTGGTAATACAGGTGATTTCCACCGTGATCTAGGTCAAAAAGTTACCATCAAAGGTGAAGGTCAAGGGGCTGATAGCGATTATTCCGGTGAAAATATCAAAACAGTAGCCGAAAATGGTAATGTTACTATTAAAATGGCTAAGAATCTTAAGACCGATAGTGTTACTACCAAAACGGTTACTGCCGATACGGTAACGACTGATAAGGTGAAAGTTGGCAAAAACGGTCAAGATGGCGTTTCCATTACGGGTCCAGACGCTGCGAATGGTACAGACGGCAAAGTAGCTGTTACAGGCAAAGACGGTAAAGATGCTGTATCTATGTCCGGCAAAGACGGCGTTGGTCACGTCGGTTTAACTGGCAAAGATGGTCGCAATGCGGATATTACCGCTGATAAGGGCGATTCTGATCTCGGAGGTAATGCTATTACTCGTATTAAGTACCAAGATGAACAGGGCAAGACACATCAAGTGGCAACCAAAGACGATGGTATGAAATACGGTGGTGATTCCGGTAATGTGATTAACAAAAAGCTTAATGAACAGGTAAACGTAATCGGTGGTATTACTGATGCTAGCAAGTTGACTACAGAAGATAATGTAGGTGTTGTATCTGACGGCACTAATCTTAAAGTTCGTATGGCGAAAGATTTGAAAGGTCTTACGTCCGTAACGACTAAGGATGCTGCAGGTAACTCTACGGTTGTAAACGGTAGTGGTATAACCATTACTCCTGCTAGCGGTAACACTGTAAGTCTTACTAAAGACGGATTAAATAATGGTGGTAAAACAATTAGCAATGTAGGTCCTGGTGTAAACGGTACTGATGCGGTTAACGTAAATCAATTGAAAGGAGTTACAGAGGGCATGGCCAATGCTATTAATTCCGTGGCGGGCGAAACGCAACGTGTAGGTGCTCATGCGGCGGCTATGTCTGCGTTGAAACCGATTCAATATGATCCGTTAGAACCAACTCAAGTGATGGCTGGTATTGGTAATTACAGAGGCGAAACTGCAGCAGCTTTAGGTGTTGCTCACTACACATCGGAAGACACTATGTTCCATGCAGGTGTATCTGTTGGTAGCCGTCATAATATGGTGAATGCCGGTGTAACTCGTAAATTCGGTTCTTCTGATGAGAAGAAGGCCATTCCTGAACGATACAAGGGCGGCCCTATCAGCTCTATGTACGTAATGCAGGATGAAATGACTGCTTTGAAAGCTGAAAATGCACGCATGAAAGCGCAGGATGAAAAATTAACTGCAGACTATGCGGCATTGAAAGAAGACAACCTTCGTCTACAGAAGGATAACGAAGAAACTAAACGACAATTAGCTCTTATTATGAGTCGTTTAGGCATGTAAATCATATAAATTTCATTTTATATTCATGCGGTAAAAACTTGTTGATGTACCAGAAAATACCCATGAAGATTAGATGATTTTAACCCTATATGGTATATAAAATGAAAGAACGAAAGTCTACTGTGAAAAGACTTTCGTTCTTTTTTTGTATTTGACTTCACAAACTTTTCATAATAGTGTATAATACAGAACATATAATTTTAATCGAAAATTATAAATGTGATTAATTTACTATAAAATCATTAGCTTTAGATTATAAGTGTTGTTTGGCCCATTGTTGTAAGGGTTTTTATGATTGAAAATATATTTAAATGAGTAAGAAAATCAATTTTTAAAAGAAGCTTAAAGTTCTGAAAATAAATGAGCGAAATATGAAAAAATATATTTACATTCATAAACTAATCTGATATTTTATATGTATAGTAATTAAATTTTTGATGAAAATTTTATTATTTTTAGTGTTTTAGTGTTGGTTTTAGAATCCCTTATAAAACTGTGTGAAAGGTAGGTACTACTAAATGAATCGTATTTATAGGGTAATTTGGAGTCAGGTACGAGGCGCATATGTCGTTGTATCTGAAATCGCAAAAAGCCATACTCGTGGCTCCAAAAGCTTTGTTAGTAATTCCGCTAAAGCTTCGGTAAAAGTTGGCTTGGCGGCTATGGTTTTAACCTGCGGTAGTGGGTTGGTTTCGGGTGTTCAGGCAGAATCTGATCGAGGGGTTGCTTTAACACCGGCTAATGCGGATCGTCAGGAATATACTGCGGGCGGTGTGACATGGTTAACACCAAACCCTGGTGCACCAACTATTAATATGTATGATTACAAAACACCAGGGAATCCAGGACAAGGACACTTATATACCAATAATAAGGTGTTCGGCATCCAAATCGGTAATAAAGCTAATGCACGTGCTAAAGATGGATCCGTATCCGGTATTTCTATCGGCGACTATTCTCAATCTCGTGCGTTGGGTATCGGTTTAGGCCATTATGCTCAATCTGAAGAAATCGGCGCTATTGCTGTCGGTTCTGCTGCTAAAGCAAAAGGTTTTAACTCCTTGGCTATGATGAGACAAGCCTATGCTGGCAAACAATATGCGGCAGCTATCGGTACGGCTGCATCTGCACAGGGTAAAGCTAGCTTGGCTATGGGGCACTCTGCATTGGCAACAGGTGATCAATCTATTGCTATCGGTTCTGCAAATCCAACTCCTAAATATGATGATAATGGCACACCGTATACAGCATATGACGAAACTACTAATACCCAAGCTAATGCAGCTCGTTCCATTGCTATTGGTCAAGGTGCTAAATCAGATACCGAAGATAGCGTAGCTATGGGTACTAGTGCGTATGTAGCATCAGGTTCAAATTATAAAGGTGAAGGTTATGTAAGAGGCGTAGCCATCGGTAACCGTGCTACATCTAAAGGCATTCAAGGCGTAGCTATCGGTAATACGGCTGCTCATTACCGCGATAATGCAGTGGCAATCGGTAATGCTGCTACAACTTACGCAAAAGACGGCGTTGCCATTGGTAACAATGCTGAATCCGGTATTCAAAATGACCCTCAATATAAAGTAAATAACTCCGTTGCTGTAGGTAACTCCGCGCGTGCTCATGGTGGTTCCGGTGTGGCATTGGGTAATGATACTTATGCATTAGGCGGTTCCTCTGTGGCTGCAGGTAATGCGGCATGGGCATTAGGTGAACGTTCTACAGCTATCGGTAACAATGCTCATTCTGAAGGTTACGGCTCCATTGCTATGGGGCGTGAAGCTAGTGCTTTGAGTACTCAAGATGGGGACAAGAAAAATGTTGTGGCTATCGGTGATGATGCACAAGCAACTGGTTCTCGTTCTATCGCATTGGGCGTAAGCGCTCAAGCTGGTACATTAGAACGTGTACGTGATCGTAGTGTTTATAAAGATAATCCTGAATTAATCACTAAACTTAAAGCTCAAAAAGAAGTAACTGATGCTGTAGCAATCGGTAGCGAAGCAAGCGTACAAGAAAACGAAGGCTTAGCTCTCGGTAGCAAAGCAACAGTAAATAACGTTCGTGGCGTTGCGTTAGGTGCTAATTCTGTAACAGCTGCTCCTGTGAGCACTGCTAGTGAAACTATTAACGGCTTGAAATATAACTATGCCGGTGGCACTGCTGATTCCACAGTTAGCGTTGGTAACAATTCTACAAAACGTACAATCACTAACGTAGCTGCTGGTCGTGTGAATGCACAATCTACAGATGCTATTAACGGTAGCCAGTTATATGGCGTTGCTAATGCAGTAGGTAATGTAGCTAACAGCACTACAAATATTTTGGGCGGTAATGCTAAGGTTGACCAAAACGGTACTATCACCATGACTAATATTGGTGATACAGGTAAAAACACTGTTCATGAAGCAATTAAATCCGCAAACTCTGGCTGGGAACTTCAAGTTAATGGCCAAAAGGTAAAAGACGTAAAAGCGCCTAACCGTACAGTGAACTTTAACGCTGGTAATAATATTAAATTAGAAGGTTCTGGAGACAATGTTACGGTTGCAACTGTTGATGACGCAAGATTCAACTCCGTTACAACAGGCAATGTATCCATGAGCACAAGAGGTATCAATGCTGGTGGTTATCAAATTACCAATGTACAATCTGGCGGTGATACTTTAACTAATGCTGCTAATATCGGTGATATCTCTCGTATTGCAGCTAAATATGATAAATACTTACAACGTGGTGCTGCTACTTATGAAGCAAACGGTAACGGCAAAATTAACATGACCGGTACAAATGGTTTGACTGCTGAAGTAACAGGTTTGAAAAATACGTATGTTACATCCGGTACAGTATCCAATGACGGTAAGAGATTGACATTGACACGTAATGATAATCAAACATTTGATGTTGATATCTCTAAAATCTCTAACGGCCTTTCCAAAACTGACTACCGCTTGATTGCAAACCCTGCAGCAGGCAGCAACGGCGAATATAAAGTGGCTGCTGATGGTAGCATGACATTGACTGTTGCGGATGCTGATGGTTCCAACCCTAAACAAGTTAAGTTGACGAACCTTGCTTCTAAAGAGCAACAAGATATTAATACTACTAATATCACAAATAACACTAACAAAATCGCTAAAGGCTTGAGCTTCCAAGGCGATAACAATGTTAAAATCAATAAACAACTTGGTGATACTTTAGGTATTACTGGTGGCGCTACAGGTGCTTTGTCTGACAATAACATCGGTGTTGTAGCTAAAGACGGCAACCTTAATGTTAAGTTGGCAAAAGACCTAACAGGTTTGAACAGCGTAACTGCAGGTTCTGTTCGTGTAGGTAAATATAGCGACAATAAAAACTATGTAACTGGTTTGGACAATAAAGAATGGAATGTTCAAAACCCTACAATCACATCTGGTCGTGCAGCAACTGAAGATCAGTTGAAAAAAGTGTCTGATGAAATCAAGACTACTAATGCAGCTAAAACAGATTACCGTTTGATCAATAATACAAATTCTGCAGATGGTTCTTACTCTGTAGAAAACAACAAAGTTGATTTAAAAGTTAAAGATGAAGCTCATCCTAACAGCCCTGCTAATACGGTAACAATCAACAATATCGCATCCAAAACTGAATTGGATAAATTGACAGAACGTGCTGTTAAATATGATCTTAACGGTGCAACTGTTAATAAAAATAAGGTTACTTTGGAAGGCCAAGGTGGCACAACAATTACTAACTTGAAAGCTGGCGAAGTATCCTCTACTTCTACAGATGCTGTAAATGGCAGCCAATTGCATGATGTAAAAATCGAAGCAGGCAAACATTCAAAAGTAACTGTTTCCGATGATAACCTTAAATTGACAACAACTCCTGCTACAAGCACTGAAGGTGCTAAATATGATCTTCGTTTGAACAACAAAGTGACATTGGGTAGCGGTAACAATCAAGTAGTTCTTGATGGTACAGCAGGTAGAGTAACTGCTGGCGCTGTTGTAATGGGTGCTCAAACTGTTCAAAATACGAAACATGCAAGTGAAACTGGTAATTATGTAACTAACTTGAGCAATAAGAGTTGGGATTCCACATCTATCGTATCTGGTCGTGCAGCGACTGAAGATCAGTTGAAAAAAGTTAGTGAACAAATTACTCAACAAGGTAGCAGTGCAACTGACTATCGTCTTGTAAGAAACTCTAGCGCAGACGGTTCCTATAAGGTAAACGACAATGGTGAAGTATCCTTGACTGTAGAGGATAAAAACCATGCAGGCGTTAAAGAGCAAGTTACAATCAATAACATTGCATCCAAATCTTCCGTAGATAAATTGACAGATCGCGCTGTTAAATATGACATCAATAACGGTGTTGTTGATAAAACTAAGGTAACATTAGAAGGTGCGAACGGTACTACTATTACAAATGTAAAAGATGGCGCTGTAACAGCTACATCCACAGATGCTATCAACGGTAGCCAATTGTTCAAGACTAAAGAAGAATTGATCAATAAAGGCATGAAATTCGGTGCTGACTCCGGTAGCGTAATCAATAAAAAACTTGGTGAACAAGTAAATGTTAAAGGTGGCATTACAGAAGCTTCCAAATTGACTGCAGAAGACAATATCGGTGTTGTATCCGATGGTTCTAACGACTTGAAAGTTCGTTTGGCAAAAGACCTTAAAGGTTTGAACAGCGTAACTGTAGGCGATACAAAAGTTACTTCCAACGGTGTAACTATTAGCAACGGTGCTACAAACAATGCATCCGTATCCCTTACTAAAACTGGCTTGGATAATGGTGGTAACAAGATTACTAACGTTGCTCGTGGTACAATCGACAGCGATGCAGTAAACTTGGCACAATTAAAAGAAGTATCCAACAGTGCATCTGCAGCAAATACAAAGGTAGCTGAAGGTAAAAACATTAAAGTTGATGAAAGCATCGACAATGTAACTAAAGCTAAAACATATACTGTAGGCTTGAAAGATGAAGTAACATTAGGCTCTGGTAATACAGCTATCAATATTAACGGTACAACAGGTATCGTGAAAGCTGGCACTGGCGATAATGCGGTGACTATCAACGGCACAAATGGTACTATCAACTCCGGTAAAGTAACTATCAATGGTACTACAGGTACTGTTAACGAATTAACTAACAGAACTTGGAACCCTAAAGCTATTACTAATGGTCAAGCTGCTACAGAAGATCAATTGAAAGTAGTAGATAATAAAATTGATACTACAAAAACTGAAATCGTAGAAAAAGGCTTGAACTTCCAAGGTGATGCAGGTACTGCAATTCATAAAGACCTTGGTCAAACTTTGAAAATCTCTGGCGGTCAAGCTGACGCATCTAAACTTTCAGAAAATAATATCGGCGTAGTTAATAACAACGGCGTATTGAATGTTAAACTTGCTAAAGATTTGACAGGCTTGAACAGCGTAACAACTGGTGCTACAACTATTAACAATAATGGTTTGACAATCGGTGGCAACACATTTGTTACAAGTAATGGCTTCAATGCTAACGATACTCAAATCACAAACGTGAAAGCTGGTACTGAGGATAACCATGCAGTTAACCTTAAACAGTTGAAAGAAGTATCCAACAACGCAGCGGCAGCTAAAACTGTTGTAAAAGCTGGTAAAAACATCAATGTAACTGATTCTGAAGATCCACTTACTAAAGCTAAAACTTACACAGTTGGTTTACAAGATACAGTAACATTGGGTTCCGGTAATACAGCTGTTAACATCGACGGTACAAAAGGTATTGTAAAAGCCGGCGAAGGCAACAATGCTGTGACTATCAACGGTACAAACAGCACAATTACTGCTGGTAACGTAGCGATTGACGGTGTAACAGGCAATATCAATTCCGGTAAAGTTCTTGTTAACGGTGCTAAAGGTACTGTAAACAACTTAACAAATATCACTTGGGATGCTGACCATATCACAAGCGGTCAAGCTGCAACAGAAGATCAATTGAAAGTTGTTGATAAGAAAATTACTGACAATGGTAGCAACTTGACTAAGAAGGGCTTGAACTTCAAAGGCGATGACGCTACAAGCATTCATAAAGATCTTGGCGAAACATTGGATATCAACGGTGGCATTTCTGATGCATCTAAATTATCCAACAATAACATCGGTGTGGTATCTGAAAACGGCAAGTTGAACGTTAAACTCGCTAAAGAGTTGACTGGCTTAACAAGTGTAACAACTGGCGCTACAACAATTAATAACGAAGGTTTAACAATTGGTGGTAAGAAATTCGTTACAGCTAACGGTTTTGATGCTAACAATACACAAATCAAAAACGTAAAAGCTGGTACTGACGGTAATGATGCAGTTAACTTGAATCAATTGAATGAAGTTAAAAATGCATCCAACACTACAGTAGAAGGTAGCGAAAACATCAATGTTAACTTCACAGTAGATCCTAATACACAAGCTAAAACTTACAAAGTAGCGTTGAAAGACAATGTAACTTTAGGTTCTGGCAATAATGCAATCAACATCAACGGTACTACAGGTATCGTAAAAGCTGGTGACGGTGCTAATGCTGTGACTATCAATGGTACAAACGGCACTATCAACTCCGGTAAAGTGACTGTCAACGGTACTGCTGGTACTGTAAACAACTTGACAAACATTACTTGGGATGGCAAAAACTTCACAAGCGGTCAAGCTGCAACAGAAGACCAATTGAAAATTGTTGATAAGAAAATCACTGACAACAGCACTGACTTGACTAAGAAAGGCTTGAACTTCCAAGCTGATTCTGGCGAATTAATTCATAAAGATCTTGGTCAAACATTAGATGTTGTAGGTGGCATTACTGAGAAATCTAAATTGTCCGACAACAACATCGGTGTAGTATCCGAAAATGGTAAGTTGAATGTTAAACTTGCAAAAGATTTAACAGGCTTGAACAGTGTAACAACAGGTCAAACAACTATCAATAATGATGGCTTGACAATCAATAACAAACAATTCGTTACAGCAAATGGCTTCAATGCTAACAATACGCAAATCAAAAACGTAACAGCTGGCGTAGAAGATAATGATGCTGTTAACGTTAAACAATTGAACGATGTAAAAGCTGCATCTAATACAAAAGTAGAAGGTAGCAAAAACATCAATGTTGATGAAACTGTAGATAATGTAACAAAAGCTAAGACTTATACAGTTGCATTGAAAGACACTGTAACATTGGGCTCCGGTAACACAGCAGTTAACATCGACGGTACAAAAGGTATCGTAAAAGCTGGTAACGGCGCTAACGCAGTAACTATCAATGGCGTAACAGGTAACATCAATGCAGGTAAAGTTCTAGTTAACGGTGCAAACGGTACTGTAAACAACTTGACTAACAGAACTTGGGATCCTAATAACATCACTAACGGTCAAGCTGCAACAGAAGATCAATTGAAAGTTGTAGATAGCAAAATCGATAAGAACACTGAAGACTTGACTAAGAAGGGCTTGAACTTCCAAGCTGATTCTGGCGAAGTAATCCATAAAGACCTTGGTCAAACATTGGATGTTGTAGGTGGCATTACTGATAAAGCTAAATTGTCTGACAACAATATCGGTGTTGTATCCGAAAACGGTAAGTTGAATGTTAAACTTGCAAAAGATTTAACAGGATTGAATAGCGTAACAACTGGTCAAACAACTATTAACAATAATGGTTTGACAATTGGTGGTAATACATTTGTTACAAATAACGGCTTCAATGCAAACAATACGCAAATCAAAAATGTTAAAGCTGGTACAGAAGATAGCGATGCTGTTAACCTTAAACAATTGAACGAAGTAAAAGCTGCGTCCGATACTAAGGTAAAAGGTAGTAAGAACATTCATGTTGAAGAAGAAATCAACGATCTTACAAAAGCTAAAACATACACTGTAAACTTGAAAGACACAGTGACATTGGGCTCTGGCAATACATCAGTTCATTTCGATGGTACAACAGGTATCATTAGAGCTGGCGAAGGTGCTAATGCTGTAAATATCAATGGTACAAACGGTACAATCAACTCCGGTAAGGTAACTATCAATGGTGGTTCTGGTACGGTTAATGATTTGACTAACAGAACTTGGGATCCTAATAAGATCACTAACGGTCAAGCTGCAACAGAAGATCAATTGAAAGTTGTAGACAACAAAATTGATAAAAATACTGAAGACTTGACTAAGAAAGGCTTGAACTTCAAAGGCGACTCTGGAGAAGCTATCCATAAAGACCTCGGTCAAACATTGGAACTCAAAGGTGGCGAATCTGATGCTTCTAAACTTTCAAATGGTAACATTGGCGTAGTTAATGAAAACGGCAACTTGAACGTTAAACTCGCTAAGAACCTTAAAGGTCTTGATTCCGTAACTGTTGGTTCCGATCCAAACAAACAAGTTGTTCTTGATGATAAGGGCGTATCTGTAGGCGGTAAAACATACATTTCTAACGAAGGCTTAAACGCAAATAATCAAAAGATTACTAACGTGGCAGCTGGTGTAAATGATACAGATGCAGTTAACGTTCAACAGTTGAAGAGCAGCATGGCGGCAGCAACTACAACAGTGAAAGCTGGCGATAGCGGCAATACAACTGTAGAAACTACAGTTAATGCGGATAAGTCCAAAACATACACTGTAGATATCAAAAAAGACTTGAACTTACGCAGTGTGATTACCACTACTGACGATAAGAAATTCTCTACTGTAACAAACGGTGTAGGTGTTACAAGCACTGATACATTAGGCAATACAACTGCTCTTACTGCAGGTAATGTAAAAGTATCTGATAGCCAAAATAATTCAACACAAACAACAGCTAATGGTGTGCTTGTAGATAATCCAACTAAGGCCACTGAGTTGACTGTTAATGGTGTTGTAACTACTGATAAAAAGACTAAGAGCACAAGAACAACTGCAGACGGCATGGTAGTTACATCCGGCATGGGTGGTACTAAAGTAACTACTACTGTTAGCAGCAACGGTGTTGCAATTACTACTCCTCCAGCAGGTCAAGGTTCCCCTAAAGATGGTACTGGTGCAGTAACATTGACTAAGGACGGCTTGAACAATGGTGGTAATAAAGTTGTTAACATGGCAAGCGGTTATGGCGAAGGCGAAGATATCAACAATATTGCTGATAATAGCAGCAGCTTAACAAATGGTGCTAACATCGGTGACTTGAAGAAAGGTATCGACGGCCTTAAGAAAGCTGGCTTAGACTTTGCAGGTGATAAAGGCGAATTCCATCGTGACCTAGGTCAAAAAGTGACTGTTAAAGGTGGCGTTACTGATGAAAGCAAACTTTCCACTGCAAACAATATCGGTGTTATTTCCGATAACAACGGCAGCTTGAATGTTCGTTTGGCAAAAGATATTACTGGTATCAACTCCATTACAACTATGGATAACTCCGGTCATACAACTGTGACAAACGGTAATGGTATCACAATTAAGAATAATGGTGGTGGCAGCGTATCCTTAACAAGCTCTGGTTTGAACAACGGCGGTAATAAGATTACTAACGTGGCTCCAGGTGAAATTAGCTCCACTTCTACTGATGCTGTTAATGGTTCTCAACTTAATCGTGTTGCAAACAGCATGAATAATGTTGTAAACGAAGTTCGTCAAGTTGGTGCGATGTCCTCCGCGTTGTCCGCATTGAAACCTATGGCTTATGACCCTTACGAACCTACTCAAATCATGGCAGGTTACGGTAACTACCGTGGAGACTCCGCATTGGCATTAGGCGTGGCTCATTATAAAAATGAATCCATGATGTTACATGCTGGTGTAGCTTGGGCAGGCAGCAATAGCCATATGATGGCAAATGCTGGTGTAACTTGGAAAGTAGGTAACAGAGACGGCGAAGCAGAAACTGCAGATCGTTATCGTAAAGGACCTATCAGTTCTACATATGCAATGCAACGTGAACTTGCTGCAATGAAAGCTGAAAATCAAGGATTAAAAGGTGAAGTAGCTGATTTGAAAGCTGAAAATGAACAAATGAAAGCTAATATTGCTGCAATGATGGCAAGACTAGGTTTGTAATACGTTCATACTGAACATTACGGGTTGAGGATTCCCCTTTAGGGGATCCTCCCACCCGATTTAATTCGTTGATAGAAAAGAGGAATATATAATGAAAAAATCCACTTTGCTTGCTTTCACAGCGGCAGTATTATTCGGCAGTGGCGTATTCCATGTTAATGCGGCATCTGCTACATTTGATGATCCATTGCTTTTACCAAATCCAGCTAAAGTGCCTACAACAGGTTCTGTTGTATTGGTTCCTGTGGCTAGCCCTCAGGCGGTACAAAGTATCCATGAATTTGTGAAAGCATGGGAAAATGCGGAAAAACACATTGCTTTAGCTGAAAGCAAAAAGAATAATCATCAAGCGTTAACTAAAGAAGAAGCTAAATGGTTACATTCTAAAGATAAGCATAACTATGCTGATTATTTCCGTAAACATTCTTTAGGTTATGTACATGGCCAAGAAACTGCATTGAACTGGAATGGTGAAAACCGTAATAAAAACGAGTATAGCTATTACACATTCCCTAAATATGATAAGGACCAAGGTTATACAAATAGCTATGGTTACAATGTATTGCGCAGTATGGTTGATCGCATGAATGAATTGCTTCAAAAACAAAAGGCCGTTGGCGGTCCTTTGACTGATGAAGAAGCACAAGCATTGGAAGATGCTATGCTTGATATTATGGCTCAAGATCAAGAACATGTATCTAATGAAGAATTGCGTTATTACATGAATGAAGCAGTTTGGTTTGCTACAAAACAAACTGTAAAAAATATGTCTGCAGAAGAACCTTCTGTTGGAGACATGCACGAAATTAACCTTCGTGAAGCGATTCAGACAGATAACTAATCATCTAATACATATATAATCACATTATATGTATAGCTTTTGTTATAAGGAATGTGCAGTTGCAATAACCTTATATATAAAAGTTTTTATATACAGTGTTGAGACACAAATAAGGGATTCTATTAACACACTGTCATATAGACAAGAAGTCGCAACAGAATGCAATAGATGTATTCTTGTTGCGGCTTCTTTTTATTTTAAATTTTCCCTATATGACATGTCTAAAAAGTAATATAACTCAAGTTTTAAATCTGTAAAATTAGGCCGTGAAATTGTGCAAAAATAATGATAAAATTTTCCTGAAATTTGTCGTAAAATTTGTCCAAATTTTGTTGACATCAGTATATGGAAATGTTATTATATTCAAGTACCCCATATGAAGGGGCACAGATCTTTGAAAACTGAACAATGATAGGTAATCAATCATAATGATTGAACATATGCCAGAGTGCGGGTTTTGACACAGTCAAAACCAACCATAATTCAAAGCTACTTAATGGTAGCGACAACAAAACAAATGAGCTATTCAAATAGCTTCAAGATATCTTGGAGAGTTTGATCCTGGCTCAGGACGAACGCTGGCGGCGTGCTTAACACATGCAAGTCGAACGAAGAGCGACGGAAGCTTGCTTCTATCAATCTTAGTGGCGAACGGGTGAGTAACGCGTAATCAACCTGCCCTTCAGAGGGGGACAACAGTTGGAAACGACTGCTAATACCGCATACGATCTAATCTCGGCATCGAGGATAGATGAAAGGTGGCCTCTACATGTAAGCTATCACTGAAGGAGGGGATTGCGTCTGATTAGCTAGTTGGAGGGGTAACGGCCCACCAAGGCGATGATCAGTAGCCGGTCTGAGAGGATGAACGGCCACATTGGGACTGAGACACGGCCCAGACTCCTACGGGAGGCAGCAGTGGGGAATCTTCCGCAATGGACGAAAGTCTGACGGAGCAACGCCGCGTGAGTGATGACGGCCTTCGGGTTGTAAAGCTCTGTTAATCGGGACGAAAGGCCTTCTTGCGAACAGTTAGAAGGATTGACGGTACCGGAATAGAAAGCCACGGCTAACTACGTGCCAGCAGCCGCGGTAATACGTAGGTGGCAAGC